>CDYT01006107.1_pt1 | contig 36216 bp, 33 predicted proteins | sample 557541 | NCBI WGS metagenome assembly CDYT01 (sample SAMEA3182060, study PRJEB8094) | gut metagenome | biome: human; feature: gut; material: Stool; isolation source: human stools | place: Canada | collected 2013-01-15
TGGAGCGACGGCTGGCTGACGCTGGATTTTTCGGCCCTGACCGCCGTGCGGGGGACAGAAAAGCTGGCGATCACCCCCAATGAGTACAAGCTGCTGAAAACCCTCACTGCCCATGCCGGGCAGATCTTGACCCGCCAGCAGCTGCTGGACCGCCTGTGGGACAGCGGCGGCAATTTCATCGATGACCACACCCTGACCGTCACCATGAACCGGCTGCGGGCCAAGATCGAGGATGACGCCCATACCTATATCAAAACTGTACGGGGCATGGGCTACATCTGGACAGGAGGAAAGGCATGAAACATCGCAGCATGACGGTCCTGCGCGCCGGGATGTTCCTGCTCTCGGCGGCACTGTTTGTGTCGTTGGTCTGGCTGTTGTGGCAGACGATCCCCTGGGCGGCGGTGCGCTGGGGCATCCTGGGGCTGTGCGCCGCCATCTTTGCCGTGGTGGGCCTGTGGGCCTGGTATCAGCGGCGGCAGGTCAGTCTGTTTGCCGACGATTTGTGCGAGACGCTGGACGCCCTGATGTCCGGCCGGACGGTGGAGGGCTACCAGCCCTACGAGGACAGCCTGACCGCCAAGGTGCAGGGCAAGCTGATGCAGTATTTTGACATCATGAACGAGGGCAAGCGCCAGAGCCAGCGGGACAAGGAGACCATCCAGAGCCTGGTCAGCGATATTTCCCATCAGGTAAAGACGCCCATTGCCAACATCAAGATGTTCACCGGCATCCTGCGGGGCCACGATCTCCCTGCCGAAAAGCGGGCGGAGTTTCTGGCCACGATGGACGGGCAGATCGACAAGCTGGATTTCCTGATGCAGTCTCTCATCAAAATGTCCCGGCTGGAGACGGGCACTTTTACCCTTCATGTGGAGGAAGCCCGGCTCTCCGACACCATCGCCCAGGCCATGAGCACCGTCTGGGCCAAGGCGGAGGCCAAGGGGATCGACCTGTCGGCGGAATGCGACCCGGCCATCACGGTGCAGCACGACCCTAAATGGACGGCGGAGGCCATCGGCAACATTCTGGACAACGCCGTGAAATATACGCCGTCCGGCGGCAAAGTGGCAGTGACCGTGCGGCCCTGGCAGTTTTACACCCGAGTGGACATCACCGACACCGGCATCGGCATTGCGGAGGAACACTACAACGATGTGTTCCAGCGGTTCTACCGCGCCCAGGAGGTGGCCGGGCAGGAGGGTGTGGGCCTGGGGCTGTATCTGGCCAACGGCATCATCACCCGGCAGAAGGGGTATATCAGTGTAAAGTCGAAGGTCGGAACCGGCACGACCTTCTCCGTCTATCTATTGAGTTAAGCAAAGCGAGGGATTATGGATGCAAGAACACGAGAAAGTGATACAGGCGTGGTTTGAGATGTGGCTGGCACAATGTGACACTGGCATTGAGAACATCTTTACATCCGATGCTGTTTATACGGAAAGCTGGGGCCCAAAATACAAAGGGCGCACAGCCATAAAGCAGTGGTTTGAGGAATGGAATACGCGGGGCAAGGTCCTGGCCTGGGATATCAAACAGTTTTTCCACAAAGATGGACAAACCGTCGTCGAGTGGTACTTCAAAAACGAGATGACGTCCGGCAAGGTGGAGGAATTTGACGGCCTTTCGCTGATTGAATGGGCCGCAGATGGAAAAATCAAGGCGCTGAAAGAGTTTGGCTGTAATATCCATAACTATGACCCGTACCAAGACGGAGAACAGCCCCGGTTCCGGGATGAGAAAATCGGGTGGTTTTAAGGGAAACGAGGAAATGATATGAACATCGTAACGGTACATAACCTGAAAAAATATTTTGGCAAAGGGGAAAACCAGGTCAAAGCCCTGGATGGCATCGACCTGGAGATTGAAAAAGGCAAGTTTACCGCCATCATCGGCGCCTCCGGCTCCGGCAAGACCACACTGCTGAACATGATCGGCGGCATGGACATCCCGGACGAGGGAGAGGTCATTGTGGACGGCGTGAACCTGCGGGGGCTGAAGGAAAAGGAGCTGGCGGTGTTCCGCCGCAGCAAGGTGGGCTTCGTGTATCAGAATTTCAATCTGGTGCCCACCTTGACGGTGAAAGAGAACATCCTGTTCCCCCTGAGCCTGGCGGGCAGCACCCCGGACCCGGCATTCTTTGACGAGATCGTAGAGCTGCTGCACCTCAAAGAGCGGCTGAATGCCTATCCCGGAGAACTTTCCGGCGGCGGACAGCAGCGGGTGGCTATCGCCCGTGCGCTGATTGCCAAACCGTCCATTCTCCTGGCGGACGAGCCTACCGGCAACCTGGACAGCAAAACCGGCCAGAATGTGTTGGGCCTGCTGAAGATGTCGGTGGAGACCTACCGCCAGACCCTGGTGATGATCACCCACAACCTGGAACTGGCGCAGATGGCCGATCAGGTCGTCCGTATCGAGGACGGGCGCATCCGCGTATAAGGAGGACTCGGCCATGCTTGCAAACAACAACCTGAAAGTCTGCTGGACGCTGGTGCGGCGGGATTTCCGCTTTCACCGGGTCAAAAATGCAGTGTTGGCTCTGGCGGTGGCGCTGGTCACCGGCCTGTACGCCTTTGTATTCCTGCTGGGCGGGGCGGTGGAAGATGCGTTCCTGCTCAACTACCAGTACACCTACGGCTCCACCAGCCATATTCTTTACAGCGGCTTGACCGAACATCAGGCCGATTTGCTCGCCCAGCATCCCAATATCAAAAGCTCCGTCCGATTGAGTACCATCGGCACCCTCTCTGACCCGATGATGGGCCAGCGACTGGTAAAGCTGGCTGTGACCGATCAGGACTATGCCGAAACCGTCCTATCCCTCCCTACCACCGGCCGTCTGCCCCAGCAACCCGGCGAGATCGCCCTGGATGAGTTTACAATGGGGTCGCTGGGTATTCTGAAGGAGATCGGTGCGCCGGTGACGCTGCAATGGACGGATACCGGGGGACAGACCCATACGGACGAATTTACCCTGTGCGGCTGGTGGGCCAGTCCCACCAACTTCACCGAAGCCTGTGCCTGGATCACAGCGGATACCGCCCGGACGCTGGTGCCGGATTATGACAGCGAGAACGCCGCCAACCTCACCTTGGGCGTCACCCTGCACCAGCCCCGTGACCTGGAGATCCAGGCTGCTCAGATTTTGACCGACCAGGGCCTGCCAGAACTGTCATTTACCACGAATCTCTCTTACAACGACGCCCGGATGGATCTGGCCGACCAGCAGGCCCGTCCCTACTATGCCCCGGCGCTGCTGGTGCTGGTGTGCGGTTTTCTCATGATTTTTGCCATCGTGCAGGTCACCGCCGAGCAGGATCGGGCCTATTTTGCCGGGCTGAAGGCCCTTGGCCTGTCACCCCGGCAGCTGCGGCGGTATCTGCTGGAAAAAGGCGTCGCTGTGACGGCGCTGGGCCTGCTTCCCGGCTTTCTGATTGGATTCCTGCTGAACCTTGCCATCACGCCCAAGGTGGTGGTGGGCATGGAGCAGAACCCAGCCCTCTACTTTTTGAGCTGGCAGCCCTTCGCCCTGGCGGCCGTGTGTGCCCTGGGTACCACGCTGCTATCCTATCTGCTGCCCACCCTGCGGCTGGCCCGCCTGACGCCCGCCCAGACCCTTCGCCTGAATGCGCCCCAGCCCTCCCACGGCAGCGGAGCCAAAAACGGAATGGTCACATTGCCGCGCCTGGCCCTGCGCACCCTGGGCCGGAGCAAAGGCCGTATGGCCCTGTCAGTGGTCATCCTGCTCTCGGCGGTGCTGCTGTTCACGGACATCCGGCTGCAATATGTGAGCCTGCAGGAAGATCTGTACCTGTCGGCGTTTTCCCCCTGGGACTATTCCATTGCCGATGCCTCGGCGGCCACCTCCTATCAGCGGTACAACGAGCAGAACCAGGGCATCACGGAGGAGATGGTGAAGGAACTGAACGCCCGGCCGGAGGTTACCTCGGTGAGCGCGCTCAAGAGCCGGGAGGTATCCTTGGTGGCGGACGAGACCCTGCGAGAGCGGGTGGTGGACTATTACGACCAGCCCTACGACGAGACCATGTCCATCAAAGAATCCCAGGCGGCTTTCCCGGACTGGATGGCGGGGATCGACCAATTCACCGAAACCGGGGAATACACGGCCATTGTGGTGGGGCTGAACGGGGCGTACCTGGACTATGTGCTTGAAAACTGTCCCTTCACCAGCGGCAGTTTCGATCAGGTGGCCTTTGAGAGCGGGGACTATGTGATCGCCGGCGGCGCCTACAACGAGGGCGTCTCCTGCCTGGCGGCGGGGGAGACCCTGGAACTGGAAGGACAGTCGTTCACCGTGATGGGGTCCCTGATGCACGACAACGCCTATTTGGAGGGAGCCAACAGCCCGGAGGCATCCTTCACCTTCTATTATCTGGTCCCGCTGTCGGTGTTTGAGGAACTGTTCCCCGGCCAGGGCTACCGGCAGCTGGCGGTGGATATTGACCACAGCCAGCAGGTGTCTTTTGAAGCGTTCCTGTCCCAATATGAGCAGGATCTGAACCGGGGAATCAGTGTCACCATGCGCAGCGACTATCAGGAGAACTTCGAGAGCTCACGCCTCAACATGGTGCTGATCCTGGGCATGGTGGGGGCTGTCCTGCTGCTGATCGCCCTGCTGAACTTCGTGAATCTGATGGTAACGAAAACGGTAAGCCGCCGGAGAGAATTTGCCGTTTACCAGAGCCTGGGGATGACCCTGGGCCAGCTGCGGCGGCTGGTACTGCTGGAAGGGGCGTTTTCCGCCCTCATTCTGGCCGTGGTTTTGGTGCCTGTGACCGTCGCTTTTGCCGCGCTGGTGATGCCGGACTACATCGCAAACCTTTCATGGGTATCTGTCTACACTTTTGATGTGACGCCGCTGTGGATCATTCTGCCGGTGGCCGTGGCGCTGGCGCTGCTCACCCCGCTCCTTTGCCTGTACTGGATTACCAGAGGCACTATTCAGGAGCGGCTGGGAGTTGTGGAATAATGAAAATGCGAAAACGCGCCCTCCTGTGGGAAGGCGCGTTTTTTTGCAATGTCACAAAAATGTACCTTTGCTGTACCTGAAATGAGACATTGGCCTGCTATGATACAGACAAAGAGAAGGGAGGACTTCTCAAAAGAACGAGGAGGTACGGCTTATGGAGACCATTTTGCAGGCCAGAGGTCTGAAGAAATACTACGGCAAAGGTGAGACGCAGGTGCGCGCCCTGGACGGGGTGAACCTGGATATTGAGCGGGGAAAATTCACCGCTATCATCGGAACATCCGGCTCCGGAAAATCCACTCTGCTGAATATGCTGGGCGGCCTGGACACCCCCACTGAGGGTAGCATCCGGGTAGGCGATACCGAGCTTGCCAAGCTGAACAGCGAACAGGCCACCATCTTCCGGCGCAAACAGATCGGGTTTATCTTTCAGAACTACAATCTGGTGCCGGTACTCAGCGTGTGGGAAAACATCATTTTCCCCATCTCTCTGGATGGCCGCAAGCCGGACAAAAAGTTCATCATGAACATCGTGAAGCTGCTGGGTCTGGAGAAGAAGCTGGATAGTCTGCCCAATAACCTCTCCGGCGGCCAGCAGCAGCGGGTGGCGATTGCCCGTGCCCTGGCCTCCAAGCCCTCTATCATTCTGGCCGACGAGCCCACCGGCAACCTGGACTCCAAGACCAGCGACGATGTGATCGGCCTTCTGAAGATGACCAGTCAGGAATTTCACCAGACCATCGTGATGATCACCCACAACCCGGAGATTGCCGCCATGGCCGACCGTGTGATCCGCATTGAGGATGGGCGGATTGTGGCACAGTAAGGGGGGCGGATAGTATGAAAAAACAATTGATCTTTCGTCCTATTCCGGTACTGACCAAACGGATGTTCCGTACGAACCGGGGCCGGAATCTGGTGGCAATTCTGGCGATCCTGCTCACCACTATGATGTTCGCCACCCTGTTCACCCTGACCCAGAGCATGAGCCGCAACCTGGTGGAGATGACCTTCCGCCAGACCGGTTACAATGCCCAGGCCTCCATGCGGGGACTGACCGAGGAGCAGGCCGACCTGATCGCCGGTCACCCGGATGTGGCGGAGCTGGGCCGCAGCATCGTGCTGGGCCTTGCGGAAAACCAACAACTGACTGGGCAATCGGTGGAGATCCGCTGGGCCAATGACGCCTACGCCCGGCATTCCTATGCCGCCCCCACCACCGGGCAGATGCCCCAGGCGGCGGATGAGATCGCACTGGATACCAGCATCCTGGACCGTCTGGGCATCCCCCATGAGCTGGGGCAGACCGTGACTCTGGAGTGGCGCAAGGATCTCAGCGGCGAGGAAGTGACGACTTCCACCTTCACCCTCTGCGGCTTCTGGGAGGGCAACCAGTCCAGTTATTCCTCAATGGCCTGGGTCAGCCGGGCCTATGCCGCTGAGATGACCGGCGGCGTCATTTCCACCGAGGAAAGCCAGGTGCTGGGCCTCTATATGGTACAGGTCAATCTGGCAAGCGACCAGAACATTGAGGCGACGATGGACCGTATCCTGGCGGATACCGGCCTCACGGGTCTTGAATACAATGTCAACCTGGCCTACTCCCCGGAGATGGGGGCGATGGCCGCCCAGGAGAGTATGCCCATGTATCTGGGCATGGTGCTGGTATTCATTGCCGGATACCTGATTATATACAACATCTTCCAGATCAGCGTGACCGCCGATGTGCAGTTTTATGGCAAGCTGAAAACCCTGGGCATGACCACCAAGCAGCTGAAGAAGCTGATCTACGGGCAGGCCAACCGGCTGTGCATCATCGGTATCCCCATCGGTCTGATTCTGGGCTGGCTGCTGGGCAGCGTGCTGGTGCCGGTGCTCATGGGGACAATAGACGGCGAGGCCGTGGTCTCTGCCAGCCCCATCATCTTCATTGGCTCAGCGGTCTTTGCCTGGGTGACAGTGCTGATCTCCTGCCTGCGGCCCGCAAGGCTCGCCGGAAAAGTATCGCCCATTGAGGCCCTGCGCATGAGCGACGCCGACAGCTCCAGCAAGAAGAAAACCAAGCGCCGCCGTGGAAACGCTTCCCTGGCCTCGATGGCCTGGGCCAACCTGTGGCGCAACAAAAAGCGTACCATCACGGTGATCTGCTCTCTGACCCTGGGCCTGGTGCTGCTCAGCAGCTTTTACGCCAAAAACGCTGCCTTTGACATGGACAAATACTTGGCTGACCTGATCCTGGCCGACTTTGAACTGTCCGACGCCACCAGCGAGGATTATATCAACAACTATGACCCCCACGGCACCACCCTGACGGATTCTCTGGTAGCTCAGGCAGAAGGCCAGGAAGGCGTGGAAGCGTCCGGCCACCTGTTCTCGGCCCAAATCGACTGGCAGATGGACGAGGGCACACTGCAAAATGTGGCGGCCTTCTACACCGAGGACAAACTGGCCGATTGGGAAACCTACGACGCTGCTGGTGCCCAGCAGCTTCGGGATGTCCTAGAGACTGGCGACGGCTCTGCCATCCTGTACGGCCTGGACGGCATCCCGCTGGATGCTATCACCCAGGAGCAGTATGTGCTGGAGGGCAGCTTTGACTCCGCCGAATTTGCCAGCGGGAACTATGTACTGGCGGTGGGCCCCAGCCTGGAACTGGGTACAGACTACCCGGTGCTGCCGACCCCCTCCGCGGGCAGCACCGTGGAACTGAACGGCCGCACCTATACGGTGATGGCGGTGGTTTATCCTCTGAATCCGGTGACCCAGCTGACGGTGCAGCAGGGCGCGGGCGACAAGTTTAATTTGAGCTTCATCATCCCCAGCGAGGTATTCCGCGAGCAGTGGCCGGACCACACCCTGCGCAAGCTTTTCCTCAATGTGGATGACGCCCACATCGACACAGTACAGGCGTTCCTGGATGACTATATGGAGACGACGGACCTCGGCCTGCCGGTGGCTTCCCGCCAGACGATGGCACAGCAGTACGAGGCCCAGACCCGTTCCTCCGCCGTCATGGGCAACGCTGTCAGCGTGGTCATCGCGCTGGTGGGTGTGCTGAACTTCATCAACTCGATGGTGACCGCCATCGTATCCCGCAAGCGTGAGTTCGCGGTCATCCAGAGCGTGGGCATGACCAAGAAGCAGCTCAATCGGATGCTGGTAAACGAGGGATTGTTTTACGCGGTTTTGACGCTGGCGGCATCGTACCTTATCAGCAGCCTGGCCGTGGGCGTTGTGGTCCGGGCGATGGTAGAGGGCGGATTTACCACCTTCCGCTTCACCCTGCTGCCGCTGGTGGCCTGCACCCCGATCCTGCTGATCTTTGCGGTGCTGATTCCGCATCTGTGTTTCCGCAACCTGGAAAAACACAGCATCGTGGAGCGGCTGAGAATGGAGTAAATCATCGGGAGGTGATGGATTTGGGAAATTTGTAATACTGTCTTTCAGTGATGGTGAAGAAAAAGCTTTAGAGAAACTGATTTCTACACTTTCCGCAATTTCAGATTTTTCTACACTAGCGGCTTCTAAAGATGCACCACTATTGATGAACTCATTGGAAATTTACCCTCGGCATCACCTGGTACGGCTGTTTGGTGCGCCGGTTAAACTGACCCCGATGGAGTTCGATATTCTGCTCCTGCTGGCCCGTCGGCCAGGGCAGGTGTTCACCGCCCGTCAGATCTATGAGGCCGTTGCAGTGGACTCCTTTGACGCCAGTTGGACGGGGATCTCCAGCATGATCTACAAGCTCCGCCGCAAACTGGGGGCTGACATCATCGAAACAGTACGGGGCCACGGCTACCGAATGAGAATAACAAAATAGAGGGATACGGCACCGAAGCCATAGCTTTGATGCCGTATCCCTATTTCTTACTCATGGGGTGTTTGCTCTCCGCTTTCCATCTCTTCATTATAGGAGGATGTGTCCTCCAGTGCCTCATATCCAAGAAAACTGTTGGTGGAGAGGGCGGCATCCAGATAGTCGTTTCCGACGGCAGGCCGGCTCCCTTTTTGAAAATAAAAGCGGTAGCGGGCGCCGATCTGGAACTTGGCGGTTTTGCTCAACAGCAAGGTGCGCTCCGCCCCCTGTTCATCAATCAGCTGGATCTTGCGGTAACGACGCAGCATAGATCTCCGGCGTCAGCTCCAGGCCGGCAATATCCAGCGCCCGCTGCAGCTTGTTCCGCTTGAGCTTATCCAGCTTCAGATACGGGGCGATCAGTCCGGCGATTTTGGTGATGTAGACATCCAGCAGTTTCTCGGCCTTTACGCCCTGCTGCTTACGGGCCAGCATCATCATGCGGGAGGTCTTCTTTGTGGGAATATCCACAAAGGCGCAGGTCAGGGTGTAGGTGGCAAAACCAAAGAAGATGATCGCCACAAGTGCCAAAAGGGTCATGCGCCGTCACCTCCGTATTCAATGGGCTTGCTCAGCTTCATGATCTGCGTCAGGGCGAAGAGAATGATGGCCGCGCAGATCGCCAGGGCAATTTTACCGGGTGTGGTGAAGATGAGCGTATGGAACCAGTCTTCATTGAGGAAGTAAAGCAGCGGCACATTGGCGATCACCAGGAACATCATCGTGATGGCCTCACGGCGCGGCCCCTGCATCATGGCCTCCAGCTCAGACTGCACCACGCGCACATCGCTGAACTTCTGGGCGATGGTGGGCAGCGTGTTTTTCATGGAGCGGTCAGACTGGCACTGAATGAGGATATTGCACCACTCATGAAATACCCGGTTGGGGACCTTCATCTTCAGCGAGTTGATGGCGCTGGTCAGGTTGGCGTTGATCAGTTCCGCCTCGTACACAAATGCCTCGAAGTTGGCCTTCACCGGCTCATTGATGTAGGGCAGGTTTTCCTTGACCGCCCGGATCAGGTCCTCCGTGCGGAGATATGAGGTGGTGATGATGGAGATAGCGGTCTCCAGCTCCTCATTCAGATGCTTCTTGTAGCTGGCGGCTGTGCTGCGCAAATACCAGATGGGTGCCAGCGAAAAGCCAATGCCCAGGATCGGCACCATATACACATTGTTGATAAGCAGCGCCAGTACAGCGCCCACCGCAAACAGGATCAGCGACAGCCGCTTGACCGCCTCATAGCGGTCGGAGCGGCCGGTGCCTTTCAAAATCTGCTTCAGCTCATAGTCCTGGTTGAAGAAGCCCTTGGCGGGCGTACCCATCAGGACATTGAGTTCGTCAGACAGAGTAGCTGCCTTGCGCTGGGAGCGGAACAGGGCGTCGATGAAATCCCCCGGCCGCACGCCGAACAGGGCCAGGAGGCCCGCGCTGATCAGCGCAAAGCAAATGATGTAGATCCACTGCAACCTTTAATCCACCTCCTTCGGGGCGTCCATGAACTCCGCCAGCTCCTTATTGGAGATGCCGTTGTCAAGGAGCCGTTTTTTCAAAGTATCCGAGATCAGGCCCACCTTCCGGTGATGGCCCACTACATGGATCTCTCCCTTTTCATCGGTCACATTGTCCTCCACCTCAAATTTGTAGAGCGTGTGGGAAATGAGCTGTCCGTCCCGGTAGTCTTCGCCCTCCAGAATCTCCATGATCTTACGGGAACGGTCTTCCAGCTGCTTGGTAAACACCACGATGGGATAGGCCTCCACCATGATCTCCATGAGTACGGCGTCATCCATGCTGTATTTGCGCTTGGCAAGGGTCATCATCCTGCGGTAAGTGCTGTTGCAGGAGTTGGAGTGGATGGTGGTACAGACGGTATGGCCGGTGCGGGAGCTTTCGGCCGCCGACAGGCTTTCCGCGGCGGACCGCATCTCGCCGACGCCGATGACATTGGGGTGTTTACGCAGCACCCGCTCCAAAAGGAAGTCCTGATTGATGTTCAGCGCCGGATTTTCGCTGGGCCGGGTCAGCAGGTGGATGACGGAGTTCAAGATATTTCCGTTTTCATCCCGCTTGACCAGATCAAACTCGCGGCTGCCTTCCTCAATGGTGATAAGGCGCTGGTTGTTGGGAACATTGGAGAGCAGCCATGCCATGATGGTGGTCTTGCCGGAGCCGGTGGAGCCCGCGATACACACGCTGACGCCATACCGGATGCAGGCCATCAGGAAGTGGAGCATCTCGGCGGTGGCGCTGCCGGAATCCAGCAGCTTCTGTTCGGAGACTGTCTGCTGGTTGACGATACGGATGGAGGCGTTGATGCCCACATCCGGGTCTACAATGGGCGTCTTATCCACAGAGATACGGATGTTTTTGTCCAGAAAGCCCACCACACTGGGCATGGTGTCGTCAATGACCATGCCGCAGGCATTGAGCATACGGCGCACCACATCAATGGCGTGCTGCGGGGAGGAAAACTTATCCGGGATCTTGATGCTGCGCCCGCCGGCCTCGATCACTTCGATGTCGTTGTAGGCGTTGATGTTGACTTCCTCAATGCCGGGCTTGTAGATCCACTTCTTGAGGAAGGAGTACCCGGCCATATCCTCATAGAGCTTTTCACACAGTTCTTCGGTAGTCAGCCCTTCGATGGCGTATTTCCGCTTGACAATATACTGCACCATCAGCTCTTTGAGCAGTGTGGTGGCCCGCTCGGCGTTGCCCTCGCCGGCCTCGGCAATGGTGGAGGCGTGATTTTCAGCAAAATACCGCTGCACATCCTCCAGCACCTGGTCATAGGTCAGGTCCTGGTTGGCCACCGGCGCGAAGAATATGTCGTTGAGATTATTCATCGGCGTCATCCTCCTCGAACTCGTCCTCGTCGTCCGCGTCCTCTGCCGCCTGCTCGGCCAGCTCCATCTGCTCCAAAGCGTCCAGCACCTTGTTGAGCGAGGCGGTGTACTTGGGATTGCAGTATTTGATGGCCTGGAACATCCCGCCTTCGGTGGCGCAGCGGTCAATTTCCTTGCCGTAGGGCAGCAGCCCATCCCAACCGCCGATGATATAGCCCATCTCATCCAGAGCGTGGAAGGGGCGGGCCATGCCGGCAAAAGTTATGTGCCGGTCATAATGGAACCGGCCATCTACCAGCAGGGGCTGATGGGCTTTCAGATAGTTGACGCCCTTTAAGTCGGGGGTAAGCAGGCGGATGACCAGATCACCGGACTCGATTGCTGCCGGAGTGAACACATTGGTCATGCTGGAACTGCAGTCCAGAATGACGAAATCCACCAGCCTGGCGGCGGCGTTGACCAGCTGGAGTACCATGGCGTATTTGATTTCCGGATAACTCAGCGGATTCTCACCGGCGGAATAACCCATCAGGCCGATGAAGGGATAGCTTTTGAGCACCGTGACATGGCTTGCCACCAGAGAGGTGTCGATTTCTACGCTGCTCAGGACCTGCCCCACCGAGGCATTGGTCTGAATGATCTGCTCCGGCAGCCAGACCGGGAGCATGGGGACGCTGATTTCCGCATTGATGATGATGGCTTTCCGCTTGTCGCGGGTCAGGGCTTTTGCCAGGATGCAGGAAAACATACTTTTCCCGCTCCCCGGGCTGCCCCAGACAGTAATGACTTTTCCCATAGGAAACTCCTTTCCCAAGGGTGGAATGCCCTTGACTTTTTGCAAAACAAATGTATAATATAAGATAGATTATCATAAAATAAATTATGATAAAGGAGGCATTAACATGAAGTTTATCGGCAGACAACGAGAACTGGAGTCTCTTGAAAGGGAATACCAAAAAGACAGCAGCTTTGTTGTGATTTACGGCAGGCGGCGTGTAGGAAAAACAACGCTGATTAAAGAATTTATCAAGGGTAAGCTGGCATTCTACTTTCTCGCAACGGAGGAAGTGGAATCGCAAAGCATAAAACGGCTGTCTGGTGTTGTGTCCCGGGTAACACAGAATCCGTTGCTGCAGCGTGCAGCCTTTTCCGACTGGCTGGATTTGTTCCATATCATTGCGGAATTCCGGCCGGAGGAAAAGAAAGTCTTGATTATTGATGAATTTCCCTATCTGGTTAAGTCCAATCCGGCGTTCCCGTCTATTCTGCAAAACGCATGGGACGAAGTTCTCAAGGACAGCAATGTGATGCTGATTCTTTGCGGCTCCTTGATTGGAATGATGCAAAAACACGCGCTGTCTTATGACAGCCCCCTGTATGGCCGCCGGACTGCACAGATCCGGTTGGCGCCTTTGCCGTTCCCGGATGTGTATGCCGCTCAGCATCTCTCTTTTGAGCGTGCGGTGGAGCAATATGCGATTACCGGCGGCGTACCCAAATATCTGGAGTTTTTCAACGATCAGGAAGGACTGCTGGAACAGGTGGAGTCTGCGGTTCTCTCGAAGAACGGTTTTCTGTATGAAGAACCAAACTTTCTGCTGAAAGATGAAGTGGTATCCGCTGTCAACTATTTTTCCATTATCCGCGTGATGGCGGATGGAAACCACAAGCTGGGGAAAATTGCGGGAGCTCTGGGGACAGAAACTTCCGCGCTGACGCCATATCTTTCCACGCTCAGCGACCTTGGCTTTGTCGTGAAGGAAACGCCGGTTACGGAGAAAAATCCGGAGAAGTCCCGTAAAGGCCTTTATTTCATCTCTGATAACTTTGTGCGTTTCTGGTTCCGGTATGTCTATCCATATAAAGGGGAACTGGAACTGGACAATACGCAGATTGTTCTGGATGAAATCCGAAAAGACTTCGTACAGAAGTTTGTAGCCTTCGCCTATGAAGATATCTGCAGATCCATTTTTGCAGACCTTTGCAGGGAAGGTGTCATTGACTTTGTTCCCTCGCGGATCGGAGCTTACTGGCTGAATGATTTGGACAGCGATACGGAAATTGATGTGATGGCGGTGGACCATCAAAACAAGCGATTCTTTGCAGGCGAGTGCAAATACCACAATAAGCCGGTGGATGCGCCTGTATTTTTTGCTCTCCGCGATAAGGTGCAGGCTTCTGGTGAAATCCAAAAGGTATGGAAAGGCTATCAGCCTATTTTTGGGATATTTTCTAAAAGCGGTTTTACCCAGCGTCTTGTTGACTTGGGCAAAGAAAATCCGCAGCTTTTCCTGATTAACGAGGACCATCTTTCTACCCAGCAGTGAGGAATCGGGCGGTGAATCTGTTCACCGCCCATTTTTATTCGCCGTCTTCCGGGATGCTGTCCGCAGGAGTTGTTTCCACACCGCCTTCCGCCCCATCGGAGCCGGCCTCGCCTGTGGACTCGCCATCTGCGGCGCCTTCAGCGGCTTCTCCACCATCCTGGCTTTCAGCATTTTCTTCAACCAGTGTTTCGGGGAAGTAGATCTCCTGAAGCGTCTTGTCCTGCTCGGCCAGCAGTTCCTCGGCCAGCTGGTCGTTGTTGCGGGAGATCAGCGCCACATGGGCCACGCCGTCATTTTCCATCTCAGTAATGATACGGGCCTGCTCCGGGCTTGCCAGCACAGTGATGGTGGCAGACTGCTGCGGCTCTTCGTCCTCGGTAGGCTCCTTGGTATTGTCCACATTGATACCGTCAGAGTCGGTGACCGACAGCACCTTGACAAAGCGCAGCTCCGGCACCTCTTCCGCCGTCTCCAGGAAGTGATAAATGCGGATGATGTCGCCCGGCTGCAGCTTATCCGACAGGCCGGAGGCCAGCGTTTTCACAGTCAGCGAGATGGCGACCTTGCCGGAGGGGATGTCGTTGAGCGCCACATCCGAGGAAACAGGGACGGTACTGACCTTGCTGGTAAGGATATAGTCGCCCTCTGCCAAATCAGCGGTAACATACAGTCCCTCCACATCATCCATGCTGTGGGCCACATTGGAAGGGAGGTTGTACCCGCCCACTTCTACGACTTCGGCGTTGTCGCTGGTGATTGTTTCGCCTTTCAGCACCGGCTGGGTAATGCGGACGATCTCCGTCTTGCCGTTGGTCTGCCGGGCAATGGTGGGCAGTGCCACAAATGCGATGACCGCCGCCAGAACCAGGGACAGAATGCCGAAGATAAATCGGTTGTTGAGTTTCATAAGCATCTCTCCTGTCATAAAAATAGTTCAGCCAGCGTCGCCACAGAGCAGCCGCAGGCCAGAAAAGGTAAAAACGGGATCGCGGTGGGCTGTTTGTCCCGCAAGAGCCGCCGGTACAGCAGCACCACCGGCATGGCGAAGCCGGCGGCTACCAAAAATACCAGGGCCATGCCGGAGGGACCATAGACCAGACCCAGTACCCCGCAGAATTTGATATCCCCGCCGCCCATGCCGCTGCCGCCGGTCGCCATAGCAGCGGCCAGCGGGATGCAGAAGCCCAGCAGCGCGCCCATCAGCGCCTCGGTCACAACAGGCCAGATAAAAATGGGCATCCGGTCATACTCCAGAATGAAGTAGACCTGGATCAGCGGGGCCAGCGCGGCCAGGGGGATAAAAAAGACGAGCGCCCGGTCGGGCACCCGCCTGTATAGGATGTCGTAGACGGCAAAACCCGTCACCACCAGAAAAACAGTGAGCAGGTATGCCATCCACACATTACTCTCGATTGGTGTACCAGTCATCATAGAGGCTCCCGTCAATGGAAACATAGTCATTCAGGTTGATACTCAGCATCCCGTCCGGCGTCCAGGTATCCCAGACCTGGGTGAAGACGGTGTAGTTCGTCGCATCCGGGAACCAGATGGGGGTAAAGTGCACTTCCCGGCTGTAAGTAGAGAACTCATTGGGCTGGAAGGTGAATTTGGCGCTCCGGCCGCTGGACACCCGCTGCAGCAGGCGGAGATAGGTTTCATACTGGAACTCCGGGAACACCGAAAAGGCCGTCTGCGGATGGGTGATGTGGCTGGTGGGCGCGTCGGTGGAGAGCGTGGCTGTCACATCCTGCTTGACGCCGTACCCGCTCTTCATGGACTTTCCGGAGGCTGTCGGTACGATATCGTCCGGCATCAGGGACATAACGCCACTGATGGAGGCAGAATAGCCGGTGTACTCATATTCCCAATAGCCTTCATCGACCCAGTGCCCGCCGTCTTCCCCATGGTCGCACCAGACCCATACCGGCACCCAATAGCAGCTCCAGACGCCCCAGTTGGCGGTGAGTTTCTGCGTTTCGTTGGGCAGGGACGGTACCGTATAACCGGGGTTGGTATCAGTCGCCACCGGGTCGGGCGGAATATGCTCATTCAGATCCACGATTTCCGCCACAAAGGTATCCTGGGCGGTATAGGCCCCGCTGACGGATACCGTGATGGTGACTGTCTGCGGTGTGGTGGGGGTATGCCACTTGACCCAGACCACCTGGCTGTCACCTGCGGGGATCACCACATCGTTGACTCGGTAGGTGGTGCCGAGGATGTGGAAGGTCACCGAAGCGGGATTATCCGGCGTCAGGTCGGTATCCGTCCGCAGGGTGACAGAGGTAATGACATCGGTATCCACCCGGTACTCCACATCAGGGGCCTCGATCTCGCCCTCGGGCGGGGCCTCGTCAAACCAGACAATGCCGACGCCCAGTGTATTGATGATGTCGGAATTGTTCTGCGTCCCGGTGGTGTTGCCGGTCCAGGCGGAAATACCAAGGTCACTGAACTCCAAAAACATTGCCAGCGGCAGGTTCTTATGGGTCAGCGAGGTCATGGTCCGGCGCAGGTTGCCGCCGGACATCTGATCGTAAAGGCCGGCCTCAGTGGCCGTCATGCAGTAATACTGGCCGTTGTGGGTAAAGTAGGCAATGGGTTCGATCAGCAGCTTATATTCGCCGGCGATCATCCGCTCATAGTCCACGCCCGCAGCCTGGGCAACCATCATGCAGGCGTACTCCGAGCAGAAGTACCGCTTGATGGCGTCAATGTTGCTCTGGCCCTTGCTGCTGACGATGGTGGGCATGGACTGCGCGGGCTTGATGCAGGAATAGGCCACCCCGGACTGGAGGGAGAGGCCGGTGCCGCTCAGGTACTGCAGCTTGTTGACTTTTCCGAAATGGAGGATACTGCTTTTCTGCGTCCGGTTGGAAAAGTCCAGCGGTGAGGACACAGCAGCGCCGCTTTCCGCATCCACAACCGTGATGCGCACGCCATCGTTGCCGGGATTCCAGAAGTTTGAGGATGTGCCTTGCCCCATCCCGCCGCCGCCACCGTCAATGTTCCCGTTGCCTCCCGATGCAAATGCCGTGGAAGGGACGAGGCAGAACACCAGGGCGAGGCTACATAAGAGGGCGAGAAGTCGTTTCAAATACATCACGCTCCGTTCTTCTTGAAAATAAGAAGGCCGCCACAATCCTGTGACGGCCCTTCAGGTCCATATTCAGTTGTAGGTGGTCAGCCGCCCATGTTGCCGACCTGCTTGTTCAGATCGCCGTCGCTGTCGCCGGTGGACTGCTGCACATCGCCGGGGACTACCCAGCCAAATACCGGATCATAGACAGCGCCGCTGCCATTGCTGGAGCCGGGGGCAGGCTCATTGCTGGAAGTGGATTCCTCTGCGGGAGGGGCGGTGACTTCCGGTACTGCCGGGTCGGGATTGACCTCATGCTCTTCGCCGGGGTCTTCGATCTCCGTCTTGCCTTCCGGCACAGGGGGAGGCGTTTCTTCCGGCTTCTCCGTATCGGTAAAGTCGATTTCAACCTCGCCCTCGGATTCTGAGGTCACCTTGGGATATTCCTCTTCGGCGCTGGAAGACTGACCGGGCGCATAGGCATCTGCGCCCCCGCCTCCGTCGCCAGACTGCACACCGCCATCCGACCAGTCGCTGCTGGTGCTGCTGGGCGGGGATTCATTCGGCCGGAATTCTTCCGTGCGGTCCCGGCTCACGAACCAGCAGATGCCCAGAATGGCAACGCAGAGGACGGCCAGGGCCGAAACAATAAAGCCTTTGGATTGAAAAAACTTCTTCATGTGTGTCCACACTCCTTTTTGCTGTTATATAAAGCCTATACTGCGGAGCTGACTGGAATTTCAACAGCGCCGCTAAAATTTGGTGTTGTGATAGCCGGTCAGCTCCACCCGTTGGGTGATGGTGGGGTAACTGTGCCCGAACATGCGCACATAGAACTCCACATCACAATAGAAGATGTACTCCACCCGGTCGCCCACCACATTGAACTCCAGGCTGATGTCGGATACCTCATAGTCCTCTGTGGAAAGCGGAATCTTTTCTGCCAGGCCGCCGGCGACAGTGGCCTCCAGCATTTCCGTATAGTCATTGCTGGAATAGAGGGTGCGCAGGTACTCCTCGAAGTTGGTCTCCCGCTGGGAGCGGTAGGTGTCCGCATAGATGGTGGCGCTCAGGTTGTTCAGCTCCATTTTGGCGCCGTTGCGGATGTTGATGCAGGTGATCCGCACCGAGGCGTACAGAAGCAGGAAAGAGATGAGCATGACGACTCCGACCACAAAGAAGCAGGCGAAGAAAGTGATCTCGCCCCGCTCGTTGCGAAGCGGCCGGCGCAGCCGTGAAAGAAAACGCTTCATAGGCCACCTCACTTCCAGTAGTGCTCGCTGACGCCGGAGCCGCGGGCAACCACCGTGATGTTGACCAGATCCAGGTTCCAGAAGCCGCCCAGCTTGGCCTCGCCCTCAATGGTGATGTAGAAGGGCGTCCCCAGCTGGATGGCCCGGGACATCCCGGACGGCGTAGGCGTCTTGTATGTGGCGTCGATGGAGTATGTGATATTCTCCGCACCCTCGATCTCCGAGCACAGGAAGTCAAAGAGCGAGTCGGTCTCGCTGTTGATGCCGCCGGACAGCTGGATCTGCTTGACCATCTGATCTGCCGCATGGTCTAACTCCTGTTTTGTGGAGATGATGCCGAACAGGTCGATGATAAAGGCCAGCAGGATAACGGCGATGAAGATGAACACCACCGTGGAGAAATAGTTGGCCTCGCCCCGTTCGCTCTTCAATGCCCTGCGGACTTTTTGCAGGAAAGTATGAATGTGAACCACCACCTTTACTTACAAATGAAAAACAGCCGTCCCGACCGGAACGGCTGCATTACAAAGTTTTGACTGTACCAAGTATAGCAGATTTGGATTTACGGCGAAAGGGCAGGACTGCGCCAATGTATGGGCAATCCTGTGCCAATTCAATGTGTTGTTAAAAGCAGGAATGACAATCACACATCATCTTATTTAAAAATAATGTGTGATTGTCGAAGCAACGGAGACGAGTTCTATACGGTCTGCATGATGCTCACGAGAAATCCTACGCACAATTACAGCAGTGATTCAACCAGTTGATAGATGTCGGTGAATGGATTAACGGCGATCCCAAACGGTTTATTGCAGTCATTTTGAATATGGTATTGTTCTACACGCTTGGCGTTCTGGATCGCATCAGTTGTATGTTCAGATAACTGCGCATACACATCGCCGGCTTTTTCATAATCCGAGAGGTAGGCGGTCAAGGCTGTCTTCACTGCAGGGTAATCTTTGAAAAATTTTGTTGTGTACTGGAAATGCAGCAGATACCAAAACTCAAAGCAAGGATTCGAGATCGCAATGTGAATTCCCTTTGCATCTGCCAGTTTCCTTGCTCTGGAGAGTAAGTTGTCTTTGGCGGCGATAGGATCAGGATTATTATAGTTTACATCACCGTCAGCAACGACCCACACCGCATCCCCATTTGATGCAGAAATCTGATTTTTACTTTGATATTCCACGGCTTTCCGAATCAGGCCAAGGTAATCGGTTTCACCTCCTTTGGTGCGGCTGCCGACTACACGAATGTCAATATTGGTCTGGCGGCTGCGATAATGTTCAAAATATTTCGGTTCAGTTTGAGAACCCTCCGTCACAATCAGAATGACAGGTTTTAGTTTTCTGCGCCGCTGCCCACGCTTTTCAATTTGTCCGCGTGCCATTTTACAGCCCTCCCTTGATAAAGGGAATCGCACCAAAACGGCCGATCAAATAACCCTTTTCTACTTTAGTGTCTTTGCGAACAGAAAAATCGTAAAGGGAGAACAGATCGGTGGCTGCTGTCTGCTCGTCTTTTTCTGTGAACCAAATTTGATCTCTTCTCAACAAATCCAGATCAAGAAGATTGGTGCTGTGAGATGTGAAGATCAACTGAGCACCCTTTGGATTGAATTCTGTGCTGTCAAACAGGGATACCAGATGCCTGGTCAATAGAGGATGCAGATGTGCGTCCATCTCATCAGCCACAAGAAGCGTTCCCTGGTCTAAAGCCTTTTTCACAACGCCGATCAGTTTGAAATAACTGTTGGTGCCGTCAGATTCCTCTGCCATATTTAACGCATAGGATAATGCATTTCCATTGGTATCCTGTACCGTGTGAATGGCCTCAATATTTGCAAAGCTGTCACCGTGCTGCGAAGGAGCAGGCTCTGCATCGCGCATTTGCAAAGCCTGTATTCCCAAATCTGCAACACGCAGCATAGATGCGATCACGCGCCGGTAATCATCATCTTTCAGCTGCTCTGCCTCAAGCCCATAAGCGTCCGCCACGGAATTCTTCGTGATAATCTGACAAGAAGCGAACCACTCCAAAACCGGAATCACTTTAGAGTAACTCCAGTTTGATGCAACTGACAAGTAGAGTTTGTTCGCAGAAGTGCGCTCCTTGAGCGTGTTTTGTTCATCTATATCCACCGTAAAACGAAAATCTTTGGTATTTTTTCTCTCAAAAATAAGCGCCTGTCTGCCGTTGGGATAGTAATATAGGTATTCTTCTGTAACAGCCTTATCTGTCACAGAAAAACCATACGCATATCGGATACCTTCAGTGGTAAAGATGACCTCAAAGCTGCTGGGGCGCGTTGGCGTTTCCGGATCAAACTTGAAAGGCGAACGGTCAATGGTCTTATGAAGCTGCTGGTTATGTGAGGTCAGCACATAGTTTACCATGAACCAGAACGCGTTTAGGACATTAGACTTCCCCGAAGCATTGGCTCCGTAAATGACAGCAGACTTCAAATAGCTTTTATTTCCATCCATGATAAGATGCTCTGGATGCTCATTATCCTTGCTGGCCAGCAGGGATAATACAACTTTATCTTTGATAGATAGAAAATTCTCTACACTAAATTGAATCAGCATAAGCGACCTCCTAAACCTTTATTTTTATATATTATAACTCGGATTTTGTGAAAAATCAACGCAAACACAAAATAAATTCTTTGAAATAGGGATTTGAAAGGAAGCCTATGTGATAAAGATATACAGTGGTGGATCTGATAATGACAAAAAAGAAACCTGGAGAGCAGTTCGTCACTACTCCCCAGGCACTTTTGCTTTTACAGGTTCTGCCGGATGATCCGCGTGATGATGCCCACGGCCACGCCCCGCTCCATATCCAGGCGGGTGACAGCAAAGGACACATCATCCTTCTTTCCGGGCATCCGGTAGTCGTAGCAGGAGTGGGCTACCGCATTGACGCCATTGGCGAGCCGGACATAGACCACACCTTTATGAACATCGGTGACCTTTCCTGCATACTTACCCTGGATGCGGCACTTCTGCAGGTTGTCCCGGTCAGTGTTTTCCGAAGTGCTCTTGATGTCGGCCCGGATGCCCAGGTCTTCCAAACTGTTGCGCCGCACACTGAGGATGCGGACCAGCACTTCATCGCCCACAGCAAACCGCTCATGAGCGTCGCCGATCCAGTCCCAGGCAAGGTCGCGGGCCAAAATCGAGCACTCCACCCCAAACACCTCCACACGGACAACCTTTTCCGCCACAGCGATGACCCTCGCCTGGACAATCCGGCCCTCGTAGACGCGGTACATCCCATCGGGGTCAAGGTCGAAATAGAAGGTCTGGCGCTTGCGCATCATGGCCTCCCGGCGGCTGGCTACCACGCTGCGGGTCTTGGAGTCAATGCCCCGCACCACAAAGTCAATGTCGGCGCCCAGCATATTCCCCAGGATCTTGTTCTGGCGTAGCATCAGATCAGTGTATTCCTGGCCGGAGGGGCTGCGGCCCAGATTGATCATCATTTCTTTCAGGGGGATGATGATGCGGAATCCCTTGTAGTCCACCACAGCCACCGTCTTGCGGTTGTCCAGCTGCTCAATGCCGCCCAGCTTGCCGGTGAGGATGCGGCGGGTGCGGTAGGCGTTGTGGATCTCATGCCAGATGATGTCCTCACGGTCTTCCTGCGTCTCCACATCTTCCCGGCTGCGGATGGTCAGGATTGAAGGCTCACTGCGGCGGGGAGCGGCGGTGCGTCTGGGAGTAGAAGCAGGAGCAGGGGCGGCCTCTGCCAGCGGTTCGGCCAGCGAGGCAGGAACTTCTGCCGCAGCCGCTTCACTATCATCAGACGGCACATCTTCCTCAGCGGGAGCCATCGGCGCAGGAGGCTCTGCTTCTGCGGGAACTCCTTCCGCCGGCTCCGTACTCTCAGCCGGTGCGGTCTTTTTCCTGCGGGTGGCCCGCTTGGGCTTGGGCGGTTCCGGTTCCTCAGCCGCTCCAGAAACAGGCTCACTGGGGACATCGGCTGCACCATCATCAGCGGGAACAGCAGAGGCACCTTCGCCATCATCACTGTCAGAGCCCTCTGTCAGAGCGGCGTCATCATCGCCGGGAAGGGCGTCTGCCACCGTAGCATCGGTGTCCATCTCACCAAACATCTCGCTTTCGGTGAGTTCCGGGAGGCTGCCGTCATCCTCAATGGTGGCTGCCTCTTCATCCGGCTGATCCATAGAAGCCAGCAGCTCATTCAAATCGCTGCCATCAGCGGGTGCCGCCATATCAGCCTGCGCTTCATCAGGGGGCGGAGCGTTCTCCACGGTAACCGTGGTCTCAGGTGCGGTATTTTCCTGCTCAAGCAATTCTTTTTTCTTGGTTGCCATAAGTAAAAACCTCCTTATGTTGTGAATTTAAGAAAGGATCGAGTCCTTGTCTGTAGTGATGATCCCGTCCGGGGCCTCGGAAGCAGGCGGTGACGGGGGCGATTTCGGGGCAGTCGGCGTACCGGAAGATTTCGGTTTTCTCTTTGCCGCCGGCTTCTTGGGGGCGCTTTCCTTCGGCTTGGGGGCCGGGGGCGGCGCGGCGGCAGGTTTCGGCTGCGCTTGTTCCTCCAACTCGCGCCATTCAGGAATGTGCGCCGAGGCTTTGCAGTCGCGGAGCTTGGAGGATTCCGGATGCTTGGAGTAGTCCATCTTCTCTACCTTCAGGGCCTTTTGGCCGCGGATAATGACCAGCGCCTGTGTAATCGGGAGACGAAGCACTTCATCCGGGGTGAGGACGGGCCGCTTGCCGACACCGGAGGTCTCCCGGTACTCCGGCGTATAATTGGAAATGCGCCAGGTGCCCAGCTGCTTGGATTTACTGGACACTGACACAGAAGCCAGACCGGTGCGCTCGGAAATGAATTCCGCCGTCAGGCTGTCTGTGCAGCCTAAAAACAGCTGCGCGTCGCAATTTCCCAAAATTTCCTGCCAGAGATTGAGCGGGTATCTGTTTTGGAGACCCGCAAGGTTTTGGAAGACGCAGCTCATGGATATGTTTCTGGATCGAATCACACTGAGACGGCGGGAGAGGTCCGGAATGGTTCCGCAGGCAGTGAGCTCTTCCCCCAGGATATGGACGGGAACCGGCAGCTTGCCGCCCTCGCAGTTCTTGTCTGCATACCGCACCAGCTTAATAAAGCAAAAGGACAGGAACAGGCTTGCCAGAAAATCAAAGGTGCTGTCCTGGTCGCTGGTAACGAGGAAGTAGACGCACCGCTCCTGACCGGGCAGTTCCAGGTCAATCTCATCCCGGGTGGTGATCTTCTTGATAAGCTCCGACTGGAACACCTGCAGCCGGGAGCCAAGGCCGATGATGACGCCGCTGCGCACCGTGTCGCTGGCCTGCTTGAACAGGCTGTAGGGCGCTTTGGCCGGATGGGTGGGTGGCAGAACATCAAACAGGCTATCCAAGTCGGATTCCCCGTTCAGCGTCAGCAGCCGGTACACCTCACCGATATTCCGATTTTCTTTGGCATAGCTCTGGTCCACATAGAGGACGAGGGCTTTCAGCAGGTTCATCTCACAGGAATCCCAGAAGTGGTCGCCCTTGCCGGTGCTGTTGGTGTTCTTGATAATGACATCCACAAAAAGCTGCGCCATCAGTTCCTGCCCTTCCACTTCGGAAAGGCAGTTCCAGCTGTCTGAATTTTCCGGCAACACCAGGTTGAAAACCTTGACACAATAGCCCTGTTCCCGCAGGTATTCGCTGGATTTTTCATAGAGTTCACTTTTCGGATCTGAAATGATCAGCGATTCCCCACGGATCACCGCCTGAAGGATGCGGTTCATACAAAATGAGCGGGTCTTCATGCTTCCGCTGGAGCCGTACACGGCCAGGTTGCCGTTGATGCGGGGATTTTCAGGAATACAGACGGCTTTCCCGTCCAGCATCCCCAGCACAATGCCCTTATGCTTGCGCAGATCCGGCACCAGATCCAGCACACCCTTCATTTCCTTGCGGCCCATCCAGCCGGAGGTGCCATAGGTGCCCTTGGCCGAATAGACAAAGTTCCGGTCTGTGTCATACTCGCCGGTATCACTGTAGCCCATCCGCATGACCATGAGCAGCAGGACCGCCAGCAGGCCAATGCAGATCAGTACCCCGTACACCCCATAGGGGGGATGGAGCACAGAGGTCAGGCAGGTAATAAAATCGGGCGACGCTGCCGCCGGAGATGTGCCGTCTCCGGGGATGCCGCCGCCCTGTTTCCATGCCGCGTAGTTGCCCAATATCTGCCCCAGAAAGCCGCCTGCGTAGAGAATCGCAAGGATGGCGAACGGCGCAGCGATCAGGCCTGCAATGAGTTTCTTCTTATCTATGGGAACAACCTCCCCTCGAATTTTGTGAAATCAATGGTTTGAAAGCGGACCCGGCTACCGCAGTAGCGGCGCAGCACATCTGCCTGGAAGTCGAAGCAGATCAGCGTGCCGGGGCGCTCCATCAGGTCGAGGGAGGTGCTGAAGCGTGTGATCCGGGGCAAGTCGCAGGAGTAGCCGAACAGCACCGGCGTTCCGTCCTGCTCCGCGGCATCCTGCTCAATGGCCTTTCCGGCGTTCCCGGCAATCAAGCCCTGGGACAGAATGCGGTTAAGCTCTGCGGTTTTCAAGGGATCACACAGTAAAGCAAGGATCACCTCCCCCTGGTGGTTATTTGTGAGAAAATAAAAATGGTCGTAGCTGCCGTCCAACATGAAATAGTCGTGCTTGGCCCCGCCGGTGCTGGTGAGCATCTGGTAGGCCAGTTCCATGCTGTCGCCCAGCACCAGCCCATGCACATCTTCAGCGCGGTACTGCCCGGCCAAACGCTGCTGGCACAGGACGCTCCACATCAGCGCCTTTACCCGCATCTCGGATTTGCAGCGCCATTTCATCAGGGCAGCGCCGCTGTTGTAGGTGACAAAAATGCCGGTGGGCGCAAGAAGCACCCCTGTAAACCGGGAGCTGCGAATCTGCGTGGCGTCGATTCCCATTTCCTTAACTTCACGGGAACTGTAAAAGGCAGGATATTCGACAGCTTCGCCACAATAGCCCTGCGGCGAAAAAACCTTCGGCTTTTCATCCTGAAAGAGCCCGGCCCCCGCATTGTCCATTGTGATATAGGTTTCCGCAAGGCGGTGGAGCCGGAGCCGCCGGTTCACCTCGCTCTTGAGGCGGTTGGTGTCGGTGTCGCCGGTCAGGTAGGGAGAGAAACGCTCCGGCCAGCCGTCCAGCAGGGCGGCCTTGGCTTTTGCCCCCAGCCGATAGCCCCGGAGCCTGTCGCGGTAGTAGGTCCGCAGCAGCCCGCTCTTTTTGAGCGAGGTCACGACCGCCTCCAAATAGTAGGGGCTGGCCGGGAGACGGTTCAGCTGACTGGTTGGGAACTCTCCAGAGATGGCGGTCAGCGATAAAAGCCGGAATGGGAGCGTATCCGGCTGTGGAAAAGTATGGCTGCTTTTCCCAAGGGATCACCTCCTTTGTTGGTGCTGGATTTTTACCGTAATGACTGAGAACTTCGGTAAAATAAAGCATCTCCCAAATGGCCGCAAGCCCGAAAATCCGGGACTTCCAGCGGCTTCGCGGGATGTCGGGCCGTGAGGGGCCCAAAATGCTCAAAAATCCGAGATGGATTTCAGGTCCGGTTTATGCTCTGCAAGCCACCCGGGGAAACGGTGCTTCTCCATGACGAAAATCATCGTGCAGTCCTGCTCGCCCAGTTCGGCGGTGTTATAGGCATCGCACAACAGCCCGGTATCATCAGCCATTACAAAAGAGGACAGCAGATCTAAAATCTGTTTTTCCTCCAGGTTGTCATAGTCGCGCACCCGTCTGGTGGGGAGCGTCTGGTCATACACCTGGGCGAAGCAGACAACACATTCCCGGTAGTGAGGCAAAGTGTTCTCTTTGGCGTACTGCTCCAGGGCAAAATAGAGGGGGTCCAGCAGAAACTCGGCGCTCTGCCGCTGCCTGCGCTTTGGCAGAAGGCTGGGCAGCGTCACCGCAAGCACCTCGTTCTCATAGGTGATGGTGATGCCGTGCATCACACTGGCGGATTTGAGGTAATCACCCTTGCGGATGGTCGTACTGGAATAAATCAAATGCCGCAGCCGGCAGGCGATCCGTTCCGCCCGCAGCGCGGCATCGGTGGAAAGGGTCTCATAGTTATCGGGATAACGCTGGATGTCGGTGGTATCCATCGCATACAGCGCATTGCTCAGCCGGGATATATCGTCAAGGATGCTCCCGATCCGGCGGGATATAAGTTTTCGGTCCAATCATGTGCCTCCTGCTTTCTTGAAATAGTGTGTCTGGCCGTTTTCCTCTACGGTACAGAACCCGGAAATGCCGGGGCAGTTGATTTTGGCGATCTGCGCCGGTGAATCGACCAGAATAATGCGGCGGCTGTCACCTTTGTTGCCCCGCAGGGCATGGCAGACAAGCGCCTCCTGCCCGTCCTCAACGCAGGCCACTTCGTAGAGTTCGCCATCGGCAAAGAAAACGAGCTTGACAGGAAAATCAGCGGGAGCATGGTAATCGGCCCGCTGAATGAAGTCCAGCAGGACCCATACTGCCCGGACAAGCGCCCGGTCAATTTTAGCTGACTGGCCGGCCGGGAAATAGCCGCCGCTTTCTGTTTGAAAAATACGGCCCTGCCTCTCCAGGTGGGAGAGCAGAGCCTTTGCCGTATCTTCTTTGCCAGGGTGAAAACAAAGAAGCTGCTGTTCACTGAGGCCAGGGTACATTGTGACCGTCCGCAGCAAGTCCGCAGCCTCATTTCCATAGATTTCAGCCCTGGTCTTCATGGGGGCTCACCTCCTTTATCAAATGGCGTCATCAAGGCGTCATCGGAACGCCTTATCGAATATTGGAACGCCGGAAAGACGCCATCTGGGCGTCAAACCGGCGCTTTTCTTCATGGAAGGCGTCATATAGACGCACACCCAGCGCGGTACATCAAAACATGGGATTCACCTCGCATATATATCATTTGAACCTACGCAGATTCCTGCTCGCGGCGTTTGCGCTCCAAAATTTCACGCAGCTCGCGGCGGTCGGTGGTAATCAGGTCCTTTTCCAGCGGACTTGCCTTAAATTCCACCATGATGTTATTGTTATTGGTGGAAATCAAGCCGTTGCCGCGTTCAAAGTGGGTGACCTCCATCGTTTCCGCGTCGGACAGGTGCAGGGTCTCCTGGACCCGTTCTGCCTCGTCATCCTCCAGATTGAGGATGATCTTGGTCTTGCTGTTGTTGATGATGCCTTTCCCAAAACGGCCCTCGTCCAGATTGAAAAAGTCGTTCAGGTCCTGGCTGGCGCAGACCGCTGAACCGCCATAGCCGCGGATGGTTTTGAAAATTTCCAGTACGAAATCGCCAGCCAGCCGGGTGCCCGTGGCGCCGGCGCCGGAAAGAAGCTGCCAGCACTCGTCGATAAAAATGGCTTTTTCCTCGGTGCGGTCAGCTTTGGCGCGGTCCCACACAAAGTCGAGCACGACAAACATCCCCACAGTCAGCAAGTCGCCGGTGAGGGAGGAAATGTCCAGTACGGTGTATTTGTTATCCAACCGCACATTGGTCTGCTTGTTAAAGGTGCTGGCGGAGCCGTTCACCAGGCGGTTGAGGATATGGGCCATGCGGATGGTTTCCGGGGCGGCCTTCAAAATCTCATACAAGTCGCCCAGCACCGGCATCTCGCGGTAGCAGCCCGGATTGGCCGGGTCTTCCAGGGAGGCGTTGTCATGGGTAATGCCTTTGGCGTTGTAGGTGCGGATCAGGGCCTCATCCAGCAGCTGCCGTTCCTCGTGGCTCATATCGGGAATGAGCAAGCTGAAGAAAATGTGCAGCTGCTGAATCTTCGCCGCCAGTTCCGAGAGCTGGATACCGGGGCCGTCCAGCATTTCGTTGACCGACCGATCCACCTTGCGGATTTCCATGACATTGATGCAGTGCGGGCTGGCCGGGGAGATCTGGATAAATTCTCCGCCCACATTGGCACAGGCCCGGTGGAACTCGTGCCCTTTTAGCGGCGCAATGATAAAAACGGGGATGTTCTTGCGCCTCATCCTGAGCCCCATCAGTTGAAGAGTAAAGGTCTTACCGGCACCGCTGGTACCCAAGATCGCCATATTGGCGTTCTTATAGATCGCGGAATTGAAAATATCCACGATAATCAGAGAGCTGTTATATTTGTTGACTCCCAGCAAGATGCCATTGTCATCGCACATCTCAAACGAGGTGAAAGGATAACAACTGGCCGCACCGCCCGTCAGCAGGTTGCGCTTGCCGCGCTCATAAAGCCCTTTCTCCATAGAGACCAGCGGGAGGGCAGAAAGAAACGCCTGCTCTTCACGGAAGTGGCAGGCGCTGACATTCATATCCTGCGAAAGCAGGAGCTTTTTCATTTCGCTGACTTTCCACTCCAAATCCTCCACAGAGGGGGCCGTCACAGTAATCAGCAGGTTCAGGTAATAAAAATCTTCGTTGTTGGCAAGACCCTCCTTTAAGAAATATCCGCTCCGGATGGCGCCGTCGATGTCGTCAAAATCGGTGTTTGTGTCGCTGGCGTCTTTGATTTTAGAGCGGTTGATACGGAGCTGCTGGCCCACCCGCTGGATGATGCGCTCTTTGGGCTGGCGGACGAGGAACATATCCATGTCGATGCCGTCACCGGCATTGACGATCAGGCTCAGCCAGCCCGCCGGCACCTGCGTTTTGTACCCGTCCGAGGGGATCAGCAGATAGGCATAGTACAAGCCGTCAATACAGATATAGCGCCCGTGGGAAAAATCAATGCTTCGGGGGGCGGCAAACTCCGCTGCCGGGATATGATTGATTTCATTCTCCCGGCCTTGCTCCATATACTGCGCCACTACCTCCTGCGCCCGTACCGACAGCGGCTTGACGGCGCTCTCATTCCGGCACAGCAGGTTATAGAGGACATCAACGGTAAATTCGTCCTCGTTTTCGGGGACGATGACCTCGTTCCCACACTGGCGCAGGTAGTTGGAGGCCGTATGGACGGCGCTCTGGAGGGACTGGATTGCTTCATCTTCCTGCTCCGACCGCCGGGTATTGGCCCAGGGCTCATACTCGAAAATCAGGAAAAACCGCCGTGTAACAGCCTCACGGGAGCCGACCTGCTGCACAAAATTCAGGTAATCCTCCTGCATCAAGCGGCATTGCTCGTTTTCCTCATGGGCCATCTCCCGCCGCACCGTGTCCAGGTGGCGGTTGATGTCCGCACGGCGGGTCAGGACCTTGATTTGAAGCTTGACGGGCGAGATTTTCAAGTACGAAACGAAGGAGTAGATAATATTCCTCTGCTCCCGGGCGCTCCGCAGCATAAAGTTGATAGGGACAACCTCGACCACCTTGACAAACCGATGGTCTTTGGTATAGATAATGCCGTTCTCCACCTTCTCAATGGGCAGATAATCCGCCACCGGATTGAGGCAGGCGGGCTTCTGCTCCTTGACATGGGCAGGGCGTTTAGGCAGGCGCCCCTTTTCAGGGCGCTTCTTTGCTTTCTTTTTCGCCTTATTAGCCTTGGCAGGACGCTCCTTTTTGGCATTTTTCTTGGGCCGCAGCTTTTCACGGATCTCATAGCCGCGCACTTCATCAAACTCGGCCGGAAAATCTGCCTCACCAGACCGCCGACGCTTCGGGGCCTTTGGCTTTTTCTCCTTGGGAGGCCGCTGCTTGAGATGCTTGCCGGCCGATTTGGAGGGCGCCGCCTTATCCTCCGGCTGCTCACCGTCACCGCCGACAACGCGGCGGTTCCGCAGGTACTTCAAAAAGATGACCAGGAACTGCGAAAGGCTCTCACCGGATATGCCGATCAAAGCGACCAGCCCTACCGGAAGAGCGGTCAGGCACAAAATGATGATGCGGGTGGTCAGCCCAAACGGAAGAAACAGAAAAACCGGCGCCCCGATGGCAAACACCAGGATGCCGGCCTCGATCACATTCCGCGCACGGAACATACCGCCGAAAAAGGTGCCTGTTTCTATAAAATTCGGCGGTATGATATAAGTATCATGGTCGTTTTTGTTGCTCATGTATTACCTCGTTTCCGCAGCCGAGGGGGCAGGTCAGCCAATGATCCAGAAAGGACCGCCCGCTCCCGCACGGCGGCTTGCTTCATTTAGAATGATGGACAGATCCCAGAGCTGTTCGCTGCGCTTATAGCTGGCCGGGTCCGCCACCATAATCTGACCGTCTTTCACACCACGGAGAACGATAAAATGCCCGGACGAAGTAAAGTGACCTTCTGACATGATCGCCACGACCAGCTTTCCAGCGGCGAGGGCATCCAATATCCGCTGGGGCTCGGAAGTCGTACAGCCGGATACCGGCAGGCCCCATGCCTCAGCGGCAGCGGGGATCAGTGCGTGATAGGAGCCGCTGTTCTTGCACCAGTACCCATTTTCGTAGGACCACTGGGCCATCGCCACCGGGTCCACAGTTTCGTCCGTGAGGGAGGACACCACAATGGACATGGCGGTAGGCCCGCACCCGTAGCCGCCGATATTATCGGTGCCGTAGGGCTGGCTGGCATAACGCTCGTCCAGCTGGTTGAAATAGACCACCGGCGTCACACCGTCTGTAAAGGTCACATCGCCCAGGGAGGGAATGCTGTTTCCGGTCCATTCTGTCAGGTTCTGCAGCAGGCCGTCCCCCAGGAACATGCTCAGGTTTGAGGCATAATCGGATGCAAGCTCTTTCTGCTCATCCGTAAGCGCAAAAACATGGTCAGCAAGGTAAGACTCGCCGTTGTAGCGGATGGTGTAGACCATCCAGATCTCGGTGGTTGTGGTTTCCTCCCCGGTCTCCGGGTCTTCCGATGTGACCTCACGACTCTCCCGCGCGCTGGTATAGGAGTACAGATTCTCTTTGTTCTCACGCAGGACAGCGGCCAGGTCATCCAGTGATATGCTCTCAAAGTCTTCATCCCGGGCAGCGCAATACTGCGAGATGATAAGGTTGGCGTTGTAGACAGGGCCGGAGGAATAGGGATTTTTAATCTCCATCTGGTCAGCGCCGGAAGAAGCAAAGTCCGCTTCAATACGGGCCATCACATCGTCCAGCGCCTCACCCAAGATGGAGTTGATGGTAAAAGTGATGTCATTGGCGTTCTCTACGATAGCAGTTTCGCTGTTGAGGACAGGCTGTTCCGTGTCCGCCGGCGAAAAGGCATTGATCAAACCGCCGAAAATCAGCCCGGGAAGCATCAAAACAAACAGGACCGGCAACAGAAGCAAAATGACAATAACGGCAACGATCTTGCCGATATGCTTGCGTCCGGCCCAGACTGCCCCGGCCACAGCCCCATAGGGACCGCCGGCAGCAGCGCCCTTGGCAGCACCGGAAATCGCCTTGCCGGCCTTGATGGCACCCTTGACCGTGTGCGCTGCGGAGGCCGCAGTGTCTACTGTTTCAGCAAAGCTGTCCTTGCGTTCTTCAGCCATCAGATCTTATCCTTTCGTTTGGGGGTGGGCGGCAGCTTCTTTACGATGGACTCATTGTAGGCAATCGAACCGTCCGGCGCCATGTAGGGCGTCTTGTCCACAGCGTCCACTGCATACTGCTTATACCAGGCGGTGCCGTCTACTGCATGAACGGTCGTGTACTGGCCCTCCGGCGCAACATACTGGTCCGCATGGTACATACCGAAGGCAATGCCCTCCGGGTGTTCCGGAGTGACCTCTGTGCCGGTGATGCGACCGCCGCCGATCTCGACATTCTGATAGGTGGGGATATTCTCTGCCCCAGCCCCCAGCGCCGTGTGGCCCATATAGGAGTGTAGGGCTTCAACGGCCTTTTCGCCGGTGATCGAGCCCATTTGAGTGATGTTCCCGGTAGCCACGGAACCGATGACATTATTGGCGAAACTGCCGCCCTTGCTTACCGAGGAAGAATAAATGTGGCCGCCGACACCGCCAGCAGCACCACCCACAAGACCGCCGAGACCTGACGGCTTGGTGTCCGAGGGCGTTGTGGCCGTCTTGATGGCGTTGTTCGTGACATTCCGCTTGATTACGCCGGCCAGACCGCCGCTGGCAAAGCCTGCGCCAAATCCGGCGGCGCCGCCTTTACCACCACTGCCATTGGCATTGACATGGGTGGAGCTGCTGCTGCGTCCGCCGCCAAAATGGTGACTGGAGAAGTTCTTAAAGCCGCCGATGCCCTTGGCCGCAATCATGGCCTCAGCCAGCATACTGCCGCCGGTGTGGCCCACATTGACGCCCAGGCTTGCCATGAATGAGTCAATCTTTTGCGAGACTTTCAGAAAGCCTATCGCGCACATGAACCAGATCAGGACATTGCCGGAAACCGTCTCCTTGCCCACAGCGTCTACCTGGGCCTGCACCTCTTCCTCGGAAATGGCAAAAGCAGGCTGACAAAACAGGCAGGAGAGGGCAGCAACCATCAGCGCGAGGAACAAAATTTTCTTAAATTTTTTCAAAGCGCCCCTCCTTACAAAGAGAGCGGATTGGCAATAAAAGAGCCAACCATGCTCGTGAACAGGCGCAGGCACCAGGCATTCATAATCAGCAGAAAAATCTGCCCGCCCAGCATCCGGCACCAGGATTTCCAAATGTTCGATGTGGTCTGGCTTGCGCCCATTGAAAAAGCGACCGGCGCCGTATAGACCAGCACGCCCAGCAGAACATACCGTTCCGCCGCCTCCAGCAGCAATTTCAGATAGTTCCAGGCCAGGATGATGACGAGGATCAGGGTGATCAGCGCAACAGCGCCATTGGCACAGACGCCGATGATCACCAGCATGACCGAGTTAAAATCGGCAAAGCTGAGGGGCGGCAGCTCCGAATCCATGATCCAGCGGTACGGCGTGCCGCCGATGGTCAGGACGATGTTGACGATTTCATCGGAAAAGAGCGCCAGCAGGATGAAAATGACCGACCGGATGCTCAACTTGACCGGATCTTCCGCCTCGATTCCTGCACCCAGGCCGAAGTTTTTGAACAGCTGCCAGACCCAATTCAGCAGGATAATGCCAACAGCCAGCGCCACAAAGACGCTATACATCGTTTCGGCAGCGGGAAAGTACCGCAGAAAAACAGCCATGTCACAGCCCAGAGCGCCCAAAACCGAAGTGGTCACCAGGTCAAGGCCGGCCATTACCTGCTCCGCGATCCATTCAACGATGCCATCCAGGATACCCATAGCTTACGCCTCCTTCCAGTGGGTATATTGCGGCGGCCATCAGCCTGTCCACTGACCACCAGAGAACAGAGGCGTCACATAAGCCATGATGAATCCGAGACCATTGAGGACGGCCCAGGTAATGCAGATGCGCTTCAGCCACGCCCGGCTCTCATCGACTGTCCGGCCGGAGCGCGAAAAGTTCATAAGCAGAAGCGCCACCGAGGCGGTCACGATGGCCGCAATGGTGGAGATGGCGAGAATCTGCGTGTAGACATCCTGCATAATTTCCTTGGCCTTCGTCCAAACATCGGTTGCAGCAAATGCCGGCTGACAGAACATCATCGCCATCATCACACAGAGGAACGCCGTATAGGCGATCCGGCCGATGGAAACTCGACGAGGCGGGCTGCTGTCATCTTCCCGCCGCTGCTGTTGAGGTGTTCTCAGTTTTTTCAATTTTGCGGACCTCCAATCCAAATGTGATGTTCATTGCTCAAAAAGCAAAGAAGGAGCCCGCATCCGTTGTGCAGATGTGGACTCCTTCTCAGGCCAAAGACCGTTTGGGCAGCAAAAAAGCACCTCGAAAAAGGTGCTGTTCACTGCCTGTATTCAGTTTTGGGTGCAAGTTTGAGCATATTCAGTCTAACACATAGGGATTTACGGCTCAAGGGCAGGAACGCGCCAATTTCAGTCCCGAATTGTGCCAATTATTTGCCCGCCTTTTTCTCGGTGGATTTCGGTTCCGGGAAGAACTGTTCCAGCACATCCAGACTGTCTTTGGAGGTGTAGCCCCACAGCACTGAACTGAGGGCTTCAATGGCCTCCCGGCGCTTGCGGTAGTAGGTGCGGAAGGAGATGTCCCGGATGTGCGGGCGCAGGTTTTCGATGATTTCCTCCACATTCTTCAGCTGCTGAGGGGAGAGGAAGGAGTAGTACAGCAGCCAGTAATATGCCTCGCCGTTCTTATGGCGGGTGCGGAGCAATTCGACTGCCGAATCCAGGAGCTTCAGCATCTTGTGGCTGCGCTCAATGCACTTGGCATGGTGCTCAATGTCGCTCCCGTTCAGGTCTGCGCCGGCCAGGTAGACGGAATCCAGAAATTCCTCGATGGAAGTGCCGTATTCGATCTCGAACTTGGCCCGCACATGCTGGACGGAAATCTCCAAGCTCCAAACCACATCGCGGTATTTTTTCAGCAGTTTCCAGGTATCATGGTACAGAGGGTTCTCAGCGACATCTTTTTCAACAAATTTCTTCATGGTAAGACCTCCTTGTTCAATTCTCCGCCGAGGGAGAGAGTGTAAGTTCAAAAGTGGCGACCTGCTTGTTCCCGCACAGAACAGCAAGGCCAAAACGCAGCAGGGATTGCTCTCGCGCGCGGGGTAGTAAATCTTCCCGGCAGTCGCTCGATAAGGGATATAACTTGTAGCGAGAGAGCGGGCAGCCAAAGCATGAAATCCCTTGTGCCATCAGGATTTGCGCCATTTTCTGAAGGATAATTTCAATGTGCGATTTTGAAACGCTGGCGAGTTCATCTGAAACGATGACCTCATGCTCCAAGGCAGGGGCGTCGTGGCCTGCGCTGTCCTCCTTCGGGAGTTCTAGGCGTATGTTAAGCGTCATAGCGACCTCCTCTTTGTCCACCATCACATCCGAAATCTCGAACATGGTGGACAGATATTTTTGCAGATAGATTACGCTGCCATGCCGGCCAGGGAAGGACATGAGGGAGATGTAGTCCAGCGCGGCCAGCTTTTTCAGGACACGGCCGACTGTCGCCCGGGACAGCCCCCAGCGGGCAGCCAGCTCCGTGTAGGTAACAAGGGGATTTCCGGTGCCGTTGCGGAAATAGACCACTGGCCCCAGGTCAGATCCCTGCACCTGATTGTCGTTGTAGACGGCGGATACCCACAGGTCCAGCACAATGTCCATCTCGGAGCAGCGGTCTGAACTGATGAGGTCGGTGGCAACGGAAACCGGCAGGAAGAAAAAGCCGGTGTCCTTCTGGCAGGGGGCATTGTACTCCAGGACCGTATTATGCCGCGCCCAGTCGCAGATCTTATAGCGGACTACATTCCCGCGGCCCAGTGTCTGAAAGAAAATAAGGTTCTGCTTCTGCAGCCGTTCCAGTACGGCCAGCGCCTGGCACTGGAACCGGGTACGGAACCATTGGGACAGCTCCTTGAGGGTGCAGACCCATTCGCCAGGGTAGACGGTATAGCTGATGCCGTCGATGCGGCGATATGAGGTGCGGAAGTTTGCGTAGCTGCAAAGTACCGTAAAATAAAAAAGGCCGGAGCCCCCGCTTACGCGAATGCTCCGGTCCTCCATCAGAAAGCGGACAAACTGCCGGTAGATCCGGCAGCGTGGGTAGTCCACAATCTGTTTAATTTGTAATTGATAGGTTGGCATGGCTTTCTCCTTTTTATATATAAGGTATGAAATTGAGTTCGCCAACGAAAAAACCGTTGACTTGAACATCTTTGAGGCTTATGCTATACTTGTTTCTGTATGAATCTGCAAGGCAATCCTGTGCGGGACTCATACAGGCTTTACTGCAAATGGGGCAATTTTACAATGGCGTCTTTTCAAACAATGCAACCATTCGCTGTGCCAATTTGAAGTCGATATTGAGCCGATTTTGTGCCAATACAACTTTCTACAATTTTTCTACAACTTTTGCCCCGAACCAGACGGCACAGGAGGACA
>CDYT01026516.1_pt1 | contig 36163 bp, 32 predicted proteins | sample 557541 | NCBI WGS metagenome assembly CDYT01 (sample SAMEA3182060, study PRJEB8094) | gut metagenome | biome: human; feature: gut; material: Stool; isolation source: human stools | place: Canada | collected 2013-01-15
CCGGCGATGATGGTGGTGATGGCCGCCACCTTGATCAGTCCGGGCAGGGGCAGATTGATGATGTTCTTCTGGAGCACGGCAAAGGCCTCTGTATTGGAGACCACCTGCCCCACGCCCACCACGGAAGCGATGATGATGCAGGGGAAGATGCCGTTGTTGAAGCCCTCGGAGACGATGTCGCCGAAGCCCTTGATACCGCCCAGGGATTTGTAGAAGAACAGCAGGGACAGCACACACCCTGCCGCCAGGCCGTACAGCAGCTCCACGTCGAAGCCGTTGATCAGCACGAAGGTGATCACCAGGGGGATCAGGGAGATCAGGAAGTTGGGAGCCCGCTGCTCCAGCTCCCGCTCGTCCAGAATGCCGCCCTGGACCTGATAGAGCTCAATGGCGGCCGCCGGGTCATCGTGGCCCTTCTTCACCTGCCAGTAGAGATAACCCACGCCGAAGATCAGCATGAACAGCGTGGCCAGCACGCCCTCCACCGGGGCCGCGGTCAGCGTGGTCCCCAGGATCTGGGTGGGGATGATGTTCTGCATCTGCAAGCTGCCGGGCATCTGCCCCATGGCAAAGGTGGCAATGGCCAGGCCGGTGATACCGGGGAACAGATACCAGGGAATCCCCGCCTTGGGGAACAGAATTTTTGCAAAGGGCAGCAGCACGAAGATCATCACCGTCACCTGGATGCCGCCGTACACCAGCAGACCGCCCACCAGCACGTAGATCAGCAGGGTCCACTGGGTGCCCGCCTTGTTGATGAGGGTGCTGCTGATGCGCCAGGTGGCACCGCTCTTATCATATAGAGCCCCCAGCAGGGCACCCAGGGCGAAGATCACCAGCCAGTTGCCCACAAAGTCCTTCATTCCGACGAGGAAGGGGCCGTCGGCGCCCACCAGGGCAGCTGCCACATCCAGTCCGCCGAACAGGGCGACAATGGCGGCAGCCACCGCAGCTGCAAGGAACATGCTGATCTTCTTGTACGCCGCAAAGATCAGCACCGCGAATGCCAAGAGAATTCCGATCACGTTCACTACGAGCATGTTGTTTCCGTCCTCCCGTTCCTTTTGATGAAATTCGCGTGGAAGCGGCTGATTGCAGCCAGTTCCCCCCCCCCTTTCAAAAGCCGCTTCAGGTCCTATGATGATTCTATTTTATCAATCGGAAATTCAATAGTGAAATACCATGTTTTTATGCAGGAATAACAAAAACTTATGCTAAAATTGTGAAATTGCTGTCAAAATAAACTTTGATATAAGAAAAATCTTGATTTTTCAATAAAATGGCCTTATTCTTAAAGGAATCGTTCAAAAGCCGGAACGGAGGTGCGGTATGCTGAATTTGAAGCGGCTGCAATATCTGGACGCGGTCTACCAGTATAAAAACTTCACCCAGGCCAGCGAGGCCCTCTATGTGTCCCAGCCGGCCATCTCCTCCGCCGTCCAGGCGCTGGAGGAGGAGCTGGGCGTCAAGCTGGTGATCCGCAGCTCCAAGGGGGTCACCTTTACATATGAGGGAGAGCAGTTCATGATCTGGGTGCGGCGGATCCTCAGCACCTGCGAGGCGGCGGAGAACGCCATGCAGGATCTGGCGGGCACGGCGGAACAGCGCCTGCGGCTGGGGATCTCCCATGTCCTGACCAACCCGGTGGTCCCTATGATCTTCTCGACATTTCTGGCAGACCACCCCAAGGCCCAGATCTATCTGAACGAGGGCTCCATGAACAAGCACGTGGAGATGGTACTGGGGGAGCTGCTGGACCTGGCCTACAACGCCTTTCCCACAACGCCGGAGACGGAGGAGCTGGAGAAGATCCCTGTGAGCACCATGGAGATCCACGCGGTGCTGCACCCGGAGCACCCCCTGGCGCAGCTGGAGCGCATCCCCATTGCGCTGCTGGGGAAAGAGAAGCTCATCATGATGGACGCCCAGTCCAAGGTAAATGAGCTGATGAACCAGGAATTTGAACGCCATCAGGTGATCCCGGACATCCTGTTCAAGTACGACCAGGTGCTGTGCATGGCGAATCTGGTGCGGTCCTGCCGGTACGTGGGCATCATCAGCGTGGCTGCGGGTCAGCAGGCGCTGGGCTGCGAGGGACTGGCGATCCGCCCCTTTGCCGAACCGCTGGTGTTCGACGTGGGCTTTTTGATCAAAAAGGGGCGCTACCTGCCCCGGCTGGGGTGGGAGCTGATCCGTTTCATCCAGGAACACACCCTGAAGGCTCCAGGCTGACAGCGGGGCTCCCGGGAGAGGTCCGCCTCCCGTATGCAGGAACGAGGAGGGCTGCCTGAAAGGCAGCCCTCCTCATCTTGTTCAGTCGGATTCTGTTCCGTGCACGATGTCCTGGAACAGCTGGACCATGGCGGTCACGGCCTGGTCCGCCCCATCCGGGTCGTGGGCTAGCACCGCCTCCATGATGGTGTAGTGGGTCTGATAGATCCGCATATTGATCTCCCGCAGGCGCTCCGGCGGGTACGTCTGGACCGTCTCCATAAACACGTCCGTGTTCAGCCGGACGATCACATCGTTGATCATGGAGGCCAGGGTATTGTGGCTGGCCTTGGCCAGAGCGTTGTGGAAGGCCACGTCGTACTCCTGGAAGCTCAGAAGGCTGTCCACATGCTCCAGGGACCCCGCCAGGGTCTTTTGGAGCGCGGCGGCGTCCTCCTCCGTGTGGTGGATGGCCGCCAGACGGGCGCAGCCCCGGTCATTGATGTGCCGGTACTCCAGCAGCTCCTCCAGGTTGATGGCTCCCATGGCCACCAGGTTTTTCAGCGGCTCCTCCACGGATTTCAGGGAGATGCCCCGGATCACCGCGCCGCCGGCGCTGCCCACCGAGGTCTCCAGCAGGCCGTCCTGCTGGAGCATCCGCAGAGCCTCCCGCACCACGGGGCGGCTGCGCTGGAACATCTCCGCCAGCTCCCGCTCCGAAGGAAGCCGGTCGCCTGGCTTCAGTTCTCCTGAGACGATCTTGGGGTAGATCTGATTGTAAATGGCCTCGGAGGCCCGCTGGGTTTTGGCTGGCGTGAACAGAGGGCCGGAAGAAGACTTGTTCATAAAGTCCCTCCTTTTTGGTTCTGCATTTTGTGAAAAGTATATCATAGGTGTAAAACAGAGTCAAGAAAGGGCGAAAATCCGTAAAGAACGGGGAAAAATCGCAGAAGTGCCTGGCTGACAAAATGCCGGCAAAGGGGTTGACCGGCAGGGCGGAGCGTGGTATAGTAGGTCTATCAGTTAAATGGTATAACCATTTAATTAAAAAGTCAACCGGGAGCGGAGAATTCGGGCGCTCCGGGGCCGGCACACCGCTGCGGGCCCGGCAGACAAGGAAAGGAAGGCATTGACATGGAAAAGATCGGATTTTTGGGAATGGGTGTCATGGGCCTGCCCATGGCGAAAAACGTGGTGCAGAAATGCGGCATGCCGGTCCTGGGCTATGATGTGGTCCAGAAGCAGCTGGACGCCTTTCAGGCTGCCGGCGGCATTCCCGTCAGTGACCCGGTGGAGATCTACAAGCAGTGCGACGTGATCCTCCAGATTCTGCCCACCCATCCCATCATCCGCAACAGCGTGGAGCAGGCCATCCAGTATGGCAAGCCCGGCAATGTGATCGTGGATCTGAGCTCCACTGCGCCGGACATTATCCTGGAGCTGTATGAAAAGACCAAGGCGGCGGGAATGTACCTGCTGGATTCCCCGGTCAGCGGCGGCAACCCCATGGCCATCGCCGGGACCCTGGCCATCATGACCGGCGGCGACAAGGAGGCCTTTGAGCAGGTCAAGCCCGTTCTGGAGTGCATGGGCAACCCGGTCTACACCGGCGGCCCCGCCAGCGGCGACGTGACGAAGCTGGTGAACAACATGATCGCCGGCGCCACGCTGGTGGCCATCGCGGAGGGCTATGCCTTTGCCGCCAAGGCGGGCATCGACCTGCAGACCACCTTCGAGGCCACCCGGGGCGGCTTTGCCGGCGGTCCCCTGTACGACAACAAGGTGCCCAAGATCATCAAGCGGGACTATGAGCCCGGCGCCCGGATCGCGGTCCACCGCAAGGACATCATCAACGCCAAGCACTACGCCCACAAGCTGGACGTGGATACGCCGATGACGGACGTGGTCCTGCACGTCATGGACTGGATGAACGACAACGGCCACATCGACGACGACCAGGCCGCGCTGGTCAAATACTACGAGGATAAAATGGGAGTTCAGGTAGGCCAGGAGGAAAAGGCCGACTGACACCCGTGTCCCGATCATCCCTGGGGAGGACGGAGGCCTGTCCGGACTCCCGACAAACAGAAGAGGGCCGCCGGTTACGCCGGCGGCCCTCTTCTGCTGAACGCGGATGAATCCGGGACCGGTGGACTAGTCTGCGGCGATGAGGCACTGCTCCAGTGCCTGGAGAGCGTCCCCGGCGTCCGGGCCGTCGGCGGTGAGGGTGATCTGTGCGCCGGCGCCGATGGACAGGGAAACCACCCCCAGCAGGCTTTTGGCGTTGACGCTGTTGCCTCCGTACAGGACCCGGAGGGTGCTGCTATAGCGGTTGGCGGTCTGGATAAACCGGGTCGCCGCCTGGTGATGCAGGCCTGCGGAAAGCCGGACGGTGACTTCTTTTGTGGAAATCATGGAAAAACCTCCTCTGTCAGTGGCTGCGGCGGACACCTGTCCGCTCCTGCTGGTTCCATGATACACCGCGGTGCGGGACAGGCGGATATTTAGAGCAGATCTGAGGGCGGCTCCCCGCTCCGGCCTTTCGCGGGAGAGCGGGCGGGAGCACATGACGCGGAAGCTGCCGTCAGGCGCATAGACGGCGCCGAACTGCATATCCTGATTCCGGGTGATTGCACATGAAAGCGCATTCTTGGAAATCCTACGCCTTCTGGATCCTCTTCACAGAGGCGGTGGGGGCCCTCTCCGGCTGGCTGACCCGGGACGGCGCGGACCTCTATGCCGAGACCATCGTAAAGCCGCCGCTGTCTCCCCCGGCCCTGGTGTTCCCCATCGTCTGGGGCATCCTGTTCGTACTCATGGGCGTCGGGGCCGCCCGGGTGTACCGGCAGCCGCCCTCCGGGGACCGGGACCGGGCCCTGCGGGTCTATCTGGTCCAGCTGGCCTTCAATTTCTTTTGGAGCATCCTCTTCTTCAACCTGCGGGCCTTCGGCTTGGCGCTGGCCTGGCTGGCGGCGCTGTGGCTGCTGATCCTGTGGATGATCCTGACCTTCCGCAAGGTGGACCGGGCGGCCGCCTGGCTGCAGGTGCCCTATCTGCTGTGGGTGACCTTTGCCGCTTATCTGAACTTCGGCGTCTGGCGGCTGAACTAAAGGGAGCCGGAGGACCGATGGGTCCTCCGGCTCGATCTGCGTGCCCGGGGCGCTCCGGCATCAGAGCATCTGCTTCCGGCCCAGCTCCTCCAGCCAGGCGGCGGTGTTTGCGAAGATGGTCCGGTAAAAACCGCTGTCCATGAAGTCATCGAAGTCCTCCATCTTGAGGAACGCGGCGTTCTGCGTGCGGCGGCCATCGATCTCGTCCAGATGGTTCAGCACGCCGTACTCCTCCCCGTAGAGGCCGATGAACTGCCAGAACACCGGGAACCGGGAGGTCTTGATGAGGATCTCCTCGATCTCCCAGTCGGACTGAAGGCGGCCGTCCGTCAGGAACAGCACCAGGATGGGCTTTCGCAGGCCGCCGTAGATCATCATGATGTCTCGCATGGCCTCCGGCTCGTTGTTGTACTGGTAGTTGAGCATGCTCATCCACCGCTCGTACCCGCCGGCCTGGGAGAAGGTGTAGTCCCGGATGTTGTCCAGGGTCACCGGCTCCAGCTGGCGGCTTTTCGCTGCAAAGGCCCAGCAGTCCATGGAGGCGCTGTCTGACAGGGTGGAGGCCAGGGCGAAGAACTTGTCGAACATCTGCTGGACCCGGCCGCCCTGATACAGCTGGAACATGGAGCCGGAGGCGTCGGCGCACAGCACGGTCTGGAGCTCCCGCTCCGCCGCCCGGGGCTCCTGGGCCAGGGCGGCAAAGGAGGCCTTGTACAGCGGCGCCAGGAAGTCCAACTCCCCCTGGCAGCGGCTGGCCAGATGCTCCATCCGGCCGCACACATGGGGCGGGAGGGAGCGGAGGATGTCAGCCACCGAGGGGGCCGGGCCCTGGGCGGCGCCGGCCCGCTGTGGCTGGGGCCCGGCGGGGCGCCTGGGAGGCGGGGGCGCCGGATCCGCCACCACGCCGCCGAAGCTCTCCACCAGGGCCCGGAGCCCGCCGTTGAACCCCCGGCCCACGGGGCTGAACTTCCAGTCCCCGTTCTTCCGGTAGAGCTCCCCGGCCACGATGGCCCGCTCACCGGAGAACTCGGTCCCAACGTAGGTGTAGCGGGCGGCCTCCGCGCCCCCGCTCCACAGGCTGATGCTGCCCTGGTTCAGCTCCCGCAGGGAGCTGCCGCCGTCCATGGCGGCGGTGAAGGAGAGCCGCTGAATGTGCTCCGGCAGGGCGGCCAGATCCACCCGGAACCGGGTCTCGCCGCCGGCATACCCTGCCTCCAGGGTGATGGCCCCCTCCGGGGAGCGCCGCTGGTTGTAGAAGATGAAATACCGCTCGTCGGAGAGGCGGCCGGCGCTGTCCAGGCCGAAGCAGGACACGTCCACCGCCAGCGGCCCCTGGTGGCGGAGCACCACCTCCAGGGACCAGGTCCGGCAGACGGTTTGTATGGAGATCTTCTGTCCCCGCTGCAGCTGTATCATGGCATTCCGCTCCTCCCAGATGATATGCCTCTATTGTAGCGGATGACAGCGGTCAAATCAAGCAGCGGATCCTGCCCCTGCGGATGTTCCGCAGGGGCAGGATCCGCTTACGGCACCCGGGGGCCGGCCTTTCACCGGGGAGTGCTAAGACAGCGGGATCACCTGCCCGCCGATGCGGACGGCCGCCGCCTGCTCCAGGGCCACCGGAACCTTCCAGGTGTAATCGGCGACCCAGCGGCTCTTCTCCGCCTCCCCTTCCCAGGATGCGTGGGCCGCGCTGTTGGGGATCTCGCTTCCGTCTGCCAGAATCAATGCCACATCTGTCCAAAGTGTAAATCCGGCATATTCCGCATCGCAGATCAGCTCCATCCCCGTGGAGAACACGCGCATTTCCTGGAAGGTTACATCACTTGCGCCTTCCAGCCCAGAGACGGGGAGCAGGATATTCTCCAGCTTGATTGAGGACGTCAGCGTCCCTTGCTCCAGCGTAAAGGGAATCTCCCACTGACCTTCCAGCAGCGGTTCTCGCTCCATCAAAAGGGTTTCCAAATGCAGGCAGAGCGCTCTCCCCGCCGTCAGGTCGGTATTTGGATCCGGGCTCTGGTATTGTACCATGATTTGCAGGCTTCCATCCTCTAAAATCTTACAGCTGTCTGCCCCTTGGGTGAGCCCCTTTCCGACCTTGATCCCGAGATCAGAGTACACCTTTTCCGGCGCTCCGATGAGCTCCGCGCGTGCAAACGTATAGGTCTTTCCCGGTTCGAAATTCCCGCTGACGTGCAGCAGCAGCCACAAATGCTTTTCCCCAACGGTGACAGACTCCAAAGTGACCGTTGTTTGGGATGGATCTCCGCCTGGTATGGCCTCTGGGACATCTGTGTGATCCGGGGCTGTTTTCTCAGATTCGCCCGGCTTTTCCGCCTCTTCCGCGGGTCCGGCATTTGCCGTGGCCGGCTCCGTCTCCGGCGCCTTCGTCCCGGCGGAGGTCCCCACGGACTGGGTCATCTGGCCGATGGCCTCCTCCTGTTCCGCCGGCATGGCGGTGTCCCCGGCGGTCTCCTGCCAGTACTGCCGGAACCAGTCCTGGATGCCGGGGACGCTCACCGCCACCGCCGTCCCCGCCAGCACCAGAATGAGGACCGCCGCAATCAGGACGGCCCTGGGGATCCGCCGGCGCAGAATGTCTTGTTCCTGTTTTGTCATCTCAAGCACCTCCTTCTTCAGATGGTCGGAAGCGGTGACATGGTCAAAGGCCCGCTGATAAGTTGTCCGCATCCGTCACCCCTCCTCCAGCTGATGTTTCAGCAGTTCTCTCGCCCTGGACAGCCGCGTGCGGATGGTGGACGGGTTCGCCTTCAGCAGCGCGCTGATCTCCCTGACGGAGTACCCCTCGTAGTGATACAGGTACAGGGGGACCCGGTACTTCTTGGGCAGCCGCAGGATCTCCTCCACCACCGCCTGGGCCTCCGGTTCGTCGGCACAGGGCTGGGGCGGGGCCTGTGCCAGCGGGACGCTGTGCAGCCGCCAGGGCGCCCGGGACAGGTCCTTGCACACATTGATGGTCACCCGCACCAGCCAGTGGCGCAGATGGGCATCCCCCTCGAAGCCGGACGTGTTCTTCCACAGGCGGAGCATGACCTCCTGGGCCGCGTCCTCCGCGTCGTGGACGCTGCCGAACCAGTTCAGCGCGATGCGGTAGACCATGTTCAGATACTGCTCCACCGCCAGATTGAATTCCTGTTCACTCTGCATAGCTGCCCGTCTCCCCTGTGGATTTCTCTGAAAAGCTTTTCACTGATAATACTCCCGCCGGCGCGGAAAAGTCCCAGGGCCGGAAAAAATTTTGCGGGCGTGCCGTCCTCCGGCCCGGGAGAGCGCCCGGTTCCTCCGGCCGGGAGAACCGGACAGCCTGGGCAGAAGCTGGAAATTCGTGGATGACAAGGGCCTGGAAGTCTGCTATACTGAACAATTAGGCCCCGGCGGCTGTGCCGGGGCGATCTGTGTGTTTAATTGAGGCGACGATCCATGTGTGTGAAAAAATTCCTGGCCTGGTGCCGGGGAGAAGTTGTTTTACTGACAGCGGCGGTGTGCGCCGCGGTGTCCGCCATCGCGGTCCCCCCTTCGGCGGCGTATCTGGGGTATATCGACCTGCGGGTGCTGTGCCTGCTGCTGTGCCTGATGGCGGTGGTGGCGGGGCTGCAGCGCTGCGGGGTGTTTCTGGTGCTGTCCCAGCGGCTGCTGGCGGGGGAGAAAAATGTCCGCCTGCTGCAGCTGCTGCTGGTGTTGCTGCCCTTTTTTTCCTCCATGCTCATCACCAACGACGTGGCGCTGATCACCTTCGTGCCCTTCACCCTCCAGATCCTGGAGCTGGCTGGCGAGCGGCGGCGGATTTTGCCCACGGTGATCCTCCAGACGGCGGCGGCCAACCTGGGCAGCATGGCCACCCCGGTGGGCAATCCCCAGAACCTGTATCTGTGCGGCCGCTTCCACCTGTCCGCCGGGGACTTCTTCGCCACGCTGCTGCCCTTTACGGTGGTGAGCCTGCTGGCCCTGTCCGCCGGGTCCCTGGTGGGCACCAGTCAGTCGGTCTGCGTCCGGTTTCCCCAGCCGGCCTCCATCCGGAGGCCGAAGCTGCTGGCGGTGCTGGCGGGACTGTTTGTCCTGTGTCTGCTGGCGGTGTTCCACGTGGTCCACTACGGCGTGGTGACCGCCGTCGTGGTGACGGCGCTGCTGGTGCTGGAGCCGGGGCTTCTGAAGAAGGTGGACTACAGCCTGCTGCTGACCTTTGTGTTCTTCTTCATCTTCGCCGGGAATATCGGCCAGATCCCGGCTCTGCGGCAGCTGCTGGCGGGCTGGATGGACCGCAGTGCCCTGCTGACCTCCGCCCTGGCCAGCCAGATCATCAGCAACGTCCCTGCCTCCCTGCTGCTGGCGGGCTTTACCGAGGACTGGCGGGGCCTGCTGCTGGGGGTGGACCTGGGGGGTCTGGGCACCCCCATCGCCTCTCTGGCCAGCCTGATCTCCCTGAAGTTCTATCTGCGGAGCCCCGGCGCCCAGCCGGGCCGGTTCCTGCTGTGGTTCTCCGCGGTGAACTTCGGCGGCCTGGCGGTCCTGCTGCTGCTCACCCGGGTGTTCTGAGGGGCGGCTGTCAACAGGCGGAAAAAGAAACGAGGCCCGGGCGCGGAAAACCGCGCCCGGGCCTTTTTGTCTGATTCTGCGGAGTGGGGGCTTTCCCTCAGCCCAGCTTCCGGAACAGCTCCCGGGCCTTGACTACCTCCCGGATATGGCTGTCCACCGTGCGGCAGCAGCCCCCCACGGCGCTGGCCCCTGCCCGCATCCACCGGCGGGCGTAGTCGCCGAAGGCCAGGCCGTCCCGGCTGCCGTGCCAGGTCTTGGTGGCGGGGTCATACGTCTCCCCGCTGTTGGGGTACACGGCGATGGGCAGGGAGGTGCCCGCCTTCAGCTCCCCGATCAGATGCTCCACAAACTGGGGCGGCGTGCAGTTGACGCCGATCATCCGCAGGTGGGGATACGCCTTTTCCAGCTCCGCGGCACAGCCCCGGAGCAGATCCCCCTCGTGGATGCGGCTGCCGTCCCGGCAGGAGAAGCTGACCCAGGACTCCGCCCCCAGCTCCTCCGCGATGGACAGCTCGATCCGCGCCTCGCGGAGGGAGGGCTGGGTCTCCATCAGCAGCAGGTCCGCGCCGGCGTTCCACAACAGCTCCATCCGCCGGTGGTGGAAGTCCCGGAGGACGTCATCGCTGACCCCGTAGTTGCCCCGGTATTCCGACCCGTCCGCCAGATACGCCCCGTAGGGCCCAACGGCCCCCAGGCACAGCGGCCAGGCCCGGCCGGCCGCCCGGCCCTCCCGCTGCCACCATCGCTCCCGGGCCTCCAGAAGCAGCTCCACGGACCGGGTGATGAGGGACTCCGCCTCCGCCAGGGTGTGGCCCTTGGCCATCAGGCCGGGGATGGTGGCCTGGTAGCTGCAGGTGATGCCGCAGTCGGCGCCGGCGGCGAAGTAGTTCTCGTGGACCCGCTCCACCAACTCCGGCTGCCGGTCCAGGGCCTTGGCGGTCCAGAGGCTGTCATTCAGGTCGCAGCCCAGCTGCTCCAGCGCCGTGGACATGGAGCCGTCGATGACCAGAATGCCGGTCTTTTCCAAAGTCTCCCGCAACGTCGTGCGCGTCATATCAGATACTCTCCTTTTCCGCTTTTTCGTCAATGGTGCCGAAGGTCACCGGCGGCGGGTTCTCCCCCCGCTCCCTGGCGGGGATGTACCGGTCCCAGAAGTCCCGGAACAGCCGGAAGATCTCCTTCTGCTGGGTGAAGATGAACAGCAGCGTGATGACCACGTAGGCGGCAGACAGCAGGTCCGTCATGGCCCACAGGGCGTCTGCCTGGATGTTGTAGAAGAACACGCAGGGGATCATGTAGTAGACCATGTAGATGGGGGTGGCCCGGCGGTTGGCCAGGGTGTCGCCGAAGGCGTAGTTGACGGACTTGGCGCAGCTGTAGTACATGCCGATGATGGTGGTCCAGGCGAAGATGGTGATGGCGGCCGCCAGGAAGAAGCCGCCCACAGGGCCGTAGGCCACCTCAAAGGCCACGGTGGTGAGGGCCGCGCTGTCCACCTCAGGAAAGTCGATGTACACGTTGGTCATGATGATGGAGAGGCCCGTCACCGTGCAGACGATCAGGGTGGTGAACACCTCGCCCCAGCCCCAGGAGGACTGGCGCACCGGGTGGTCCGTCTTGGCGGAGGCGTGGGCGATGATGCCGTAGCCGGTGCCGGCGTCGTTGGAGTACAGGCCCCGGGCGATGCCGTAGCGGATGGCGTCCCGGGCGGTGGCGCCGGCGAAGCCGCCCACCCCGGCCATAGGGGTGAAGGCGCTCTTGAAGATCAGGGCGACCGCCTCCGGCACGATGGACCAGTTGAGGATCAGGATGCCGATGCCGCCCAGGATGTAGCACACCGCCATGAAGGGGACCACCCGCTCCATGATGGCGGAGATCCGCTTGAGGCCCCCGGCGATGGTGACGAAGCAGGTGACGCCCAGCACGATGGCGGAGACCATGGGGTCGATGCCGAAGCTCTGCTCCAGGGCGCCGGTGACGGACTCCGTCTGGACGCAGCAGGTCCAGGGCCCCAGGACAAAGCAGGCCACCGACAGCACCACAGCCCCCTTCTTCCACCCCAGGGCGTTTTTCATGACGAAGGACCGGTCGCACATGTACTCGTCCATGGACTCGCTGTACTTCACCCGGTACCGCTGGCCCAGGATGATCTCGCAGGCCTTGGTGGACATGCCCAGCAGGCTGGACACCCACATCCAGAACAGGGCGCCGGGGCCTCCGGACACCACGGCGGTGGCTACGCCGCCGATGTTGCCCACGCCGATGGTGTTGGCCATGGCGGTGCAGGCGGCGGCAAAGCCGGAGATGGTGCCGGCTCCCTCGCTCTTCTGGAACATCCGGCCGTAGGTGTTCTTCCAGTTGAAGCCGATCTTTCGGAAGTTGTAGTAGAACCGGAAGCGGATGCTCAGGTACAGACCGGTTCCCACCAGCACCACCGTCATGGGCGTGCCCCAGAGGAAGTCGGCCACGGCAATCAGAATATCAGACAGCATATGGTTCCCCCTTTTCACACACAGCCGCGTTTTGCGGAAAAACTGAGAAAAGTGTATCACGGAGAGCGGAAATCCGTCAAATAAAAATGCGCTTCCGGCTGGGAAGCGGCGGAAAAAAGGGGGTCCCGCCGGAAAATCCGACGGGACCCCCCTTGCCCGGGAGAGGCGGCGCAGATCCCCCCTTGCCAGGGGAGATCCGGCCGCTCAGCGGCGGGTCTTGAGACGGGCCATGGCCCGGGCCAGCGCGGCCTTGGAGTGATAGTACTCCCGGATGCTCTCCTTCTGGCGCAGCCGCTCCTCCGCCCGCTCCTTGGCGGCCTCGGCCCGCTTGTAGTCGATTTCCTCCGGGTGCTCGGCGAAGGCCACCAGCAGCACCACGTAGTCCGGCTTGATCTCCGCGAAGCCGGCGCCCACGGCGGCGGGCTCCCATTGGCCGTTGACCTTGAACCGCAGCTCCCCGGGCTCGATGGCGGTGACCGCCGGCTCGTGGCTGGGGTAGACGCCCATCTCCCCGTCCACGATGGGGAGGATCAGCGCCTCCGCCGGGCCGATGTAGAACTGCCGCTCCGGGGTGATGATCTCCAGATAGAATGTCGCGGGCTCCGCCACTTATACCGCCCCCATTTTCTTTGCCTTTTCAATGACCTCGTCCACGTTGCCCACATTGCTGAAGGCGGCCTCGGGGTATTTGTCCAACTCCCCGCCCAGGATGGTCTCGAAGGAGCGGAGGGTGTCCCCCAGCTTCACGTAGCGGCCCTCCAGGCCGGTGAACTGCTCAGCCACGGAGAAGGGCTGGGAGAAGAACTGCTGCACCCGGCGGGCCCGCTCCACGGCCCGGCGGTCGTCCTCGCTCAGCTCCTCCATGCCCAGGATGGCGATGATGTCCTGCAGCTCCCGGTAGCGCTGGAGCAGCTCCTGCACGCCCCGGGCGATCTGGTAGTGCCGCTCTCCCACCACGTCGGGCTCCAGGATGCGGGAGGTGGACTCCAGCGGGTCCACGGCGGGGTAGATGCCCTGCTCCACGATCTTGCGGCTGAGGACGGTGGTGGCGTCCAAATGGGCGAAGGTGGTGGCGGGGGCGGGGTCGGTCAGGTCGTCGGCGGGGACATAGACCGCCTGCACGGAGGTGATGGCCCCGTCCCGGGTGGAGGTGATCCGCTCCTGCAGGGCGCCCATCTCGTTGGCCAGGGTGGGCTGATAGCCCACGGCGGAGGGCATCCGGCCCATGAGGGCGGATACCTCGCTGCCCGCCTGGACATAGCGGAAGATGTTGTCGATGAAGAGCAGCACGTTCTGCTTTTCCCGATCCCGGAAGTATTCCGCCATGGTCAGGCCCGTCAGGGCCACCCGCATCCGGGCCCCGGGGGGCTCGTTCATCTGGCCGAAGACCAGGGCGGTCTTTTCGATCACGCCGGACTCCGTCATCTCCCGCCACAGGTCGTTGCCCTCCCGGGTGCGCTCTCCTACGCCGGTGAAGATGGAGTAGCCGCCGTGCTCGGTGGCGATGTTGTGGATCAGCTCCTGGATCAGCACGGTCTTGCCCACGCCGGCGCCGCCGAACAGGCCGATCTTGCCGCCTTTGGCGTAGGGAGCCAGCAGATCGATGACCTTGATGCCGGTCTCGAAGATCTCCGTCACCGGCTGCTGGTTCTCAAAGTCCGGGGGCTGGCGGTGGATGGCCCACTTCTCCGCGGCCTCCACGGGGCCCTTGCCGTCGATGGCATCCCCCAGCACGTTGAACATCCGCCCCAGAACGCCGTCCCCCACGGGGACGGAGATGGGAGCGCCGGTGGCGGTGACGGCCATGCCCCGGCCCAGTCCCTCGCTGGGGGAGAGCATGATGCAGCGCACGGTGCCGTCGCCCACGGACTGGACCACCTCCATCACCTGCCGCTGGCCGTCCAGCTCCACCTGGAGGGCCTCCTTGATCTCCGGCAGTTTGCCGCCGGGGAAGGCCACGTCCACCACAGGTCCCATGACCTGTACGATGGTTCCCTTGTTTTCATTCATCATATTCAAATCCCCTTTCGGGTCTTGGTTTGTTCGCTTGCAGCGGTCCGCCGGGGGCGGCGGCCCCCACCCGCGCGAGCGCGGTCACTGCGCCGCCTGGGCGCCGCCCGCCACCTCGGTGATCTCCTGGGTGATGGCTGCCTGCCGGGCCCGGTTGTAGGACAGGTTCAGGTTCTGCAGCATGGCCCGGGCGTTGTCGCTGGAGGACTTCATGGCGGTCATGCGGGCGTTCTGCTCGGAGCAGTAGGACTCCACCAGGGCGCCGAACAAGTCGCCGTTGACGTAGGAGGGCACCAGCCGGTCCATCACCGCCTTGACGGAGGGCACATACGCCACCTCCCGGTTGTAGGTGTCCCGGTTGGCCTCGTATTCCGGGAACACGTCCGGGTCCAGGGGGAGCAGCTTGTGGACGGTGGGCTCCAGATCGAAGGAGGACACCAGCCTGGTAAACAGGATGTAGACATCGTCCAGGCTGCCTGCCAGGAACTGGTCCATCATGTTCTCCGCGATGTCCCGGGCCCGGGCGATGGTGGGGTTCTGGGCGGTGTAGAGGAACTCCCCGTCAATGGGGATGTGGTGCTCCTGGAAATAGGAGCGGCCCATCTGCCCCACCACGAAGAGGGAGGCGTTGGGGTGCTTGGCCAGCTTCTCCTCCGCCAGCTTCAGGATGTTGTGGTTGTAGGCCCCGGCCAGTCCCTTGTCGCCGGAGACCACGATGTACCCCACCTTCCGGGCCGCCGGGGAAATCTCCGGCCGCTTGTCAAAGAAGGGGTGGGAGATCTCCGGGGAGTGGTGGAGAATGTCGGAGATGGTGACCTCGATCTTGCGGAAATAGGGCTCCACATTGTTGAGCTGCCGGCGGGCCCGGCGGAGATTGGAGGAGGAGATCAGGTACATGGCGTTGGTGATCTTCAACGTCTGCTCCACGCTCTTGATGTGGGTGCGGATGTCCTTTATGCCTGCCATGTGGCACTCCCCCGCTTCTTGGCATCCTCCAAGGCGGCGCGGATGGTCTCCACCGCCGGGCCGCTCAGGCTGCCGGTGGACTGGATCTCGGCCACCACGTCGGCGTGTTCGGCCTCCATCTCGTCGGCAAAATCCAGCACGAACTGGCGCACCTTGTCCAGGGGCACGTCGTCCACCAGACCGCTGGTGGCCACATAGAGGATGATGGCCTGCCGGCTCACCGGCATGGGGTGGTACAGGGGCTGCTTCAGCAGCTCCAGCAGCCGGCGGCCGTGGCCCAGGGTCTGCTGGGTGGCGGCGTCCAGGTCGGAGGCGAACTGGGTAAACACCTCCAGCTCCCGGAACCGGGCCAGGTCGATGCGCAGGGTGCCGGCGGTCTTTTTGATGGCCCTGGTCTGGGCCGCGCCGCCCACCCGGGACACCGACAGGCCCACATTGACGGCGGGCCGCTGGCCGGCGAAGAACAGATCCGTCTCCAGATAGATCTGCCCGTCGGTGATGGAGATGACGTTGGTGGGGATATAGGCCGACACGTCGCCGGCCTGGGTCTCGATGATGGGCAGGGCGGTCATGGAGCCGCCGCCGTACTCCTTGGTGAGGCGGCAGGCCCGCTCCAGCAGGCGGGAGTGCAGGTAGAACACGTCGCCGGGATAGGCCTCCCGTCCGGGGGACCGCTTGAGCAGCAGGGACAGGGTGCGGTAGGCCACCGCGTGCTTGCTGAGGTCGTCGTAGACGATGAGCACGTCCTTCCCCTTGCCCATGAAATACTCCCCCATGGCCGCGCCGGCATAGGGAGCGATGTACTGGAGGGGCGCGGAGTCGCTGGCGGTGGAGGACACGATGATGGAGTAGTCCATGGCCCCGTGCTTTTTCAGGGTGTCCAGGATCCGGGCCACGGTGGAGGCCTTCTGGCCGATGGCCACGTAGATGCAGATGACGTCCTGGCCCTTCTGGTTCAGGATGGTGTCCACCGCGATGGCGGTCTTGCCGGTCTGGCGGTCGCCGATGATCAGCTCCCGCTGGCCCCGGCCGATGGGCACCATGGCGTCAATGGCCAGGATGCCGGTCTGGAGGGGGACATTCACCGGCTCCCGGGAGATGACGCCGCTGGCCTCGTGTTCGATGGGGCGGGTCTCGGTGGTCGCGATGGGGCCCAGGCCGTCGATGGGCCGGCCCAGCACGTCCACCACCCGGCCTAGCAGGGCCTCTCCCACGGGCACGTCGGCGGCCCGGCCGGTGCGGCGCACCACGGTGCCCTCCTTCACGCCGGCCTCGCTGCCCAGCAGCACCACGCCCACGCTGTCCCGGGCCAGGTTCATCACCATGCCCTTGACGCCGGTGTCCAGCTCCACCAGTTCGCCGTACACCGCCTTGTCCAGGCCGTAGACGGTGGCGATGCCGTCGCCCACCTCCAGAACGGTGCCGGTCTCCTCCCGGCGGACCTTGGTATCGTAATCGGAGATCTCCTCCCGCAGGATGGAGACGATCTCTTCCGGTTTGGCTGTTATCATGCCATTCGCCTCTCTTTCAACTGCTGCTCCAGGCGGCGCAGCGCCCCCCGGACGCTCTTGTCATAGGTGACGCCCTCGATGTCCAGGGTGAAGCCCCCCAGCAGCTCCGGGTCCACCCGGAGGTCAAACTGGATGTCCTTTTTGCGGTGCAGCCGGCACAAGGCCCGGCGGAGCTTGTCCAGCTCCCCGGCCTCCAGCCCGTGGGCGCAGGTGACCACGCACCGGGCACAGTCCCGGCCGGCCAGCACCTCGTCGTGAAAGGCCTCCAGGATCTCCGGCAGCAGGACCATGCGGCCCTTTTCCGCCAGCAGGCAGCAGAACCGCAGCAGGGGGCCGCTCAGAAAGGGCAGCCGCTCCAGGACCCGGACCTTCTCTGCCGGCTCCACCGCCGGGGAGATGAGGGCCTCCCACAACGCGGCATCCCCCATCAGGGCCCCGGCGGTCTCCCGCAGGGCGGCCTCGTCGGGAGACACCAGATAGAGGGCCCGGGCGTAGCGGCGGGTCAGCTCACTCATGTCCGCTCCCCCACTTCCGTCAGGAAGGCGTCCACCAGCGCCTGGTCGTCGGCGCTGTCCAGGGACTTCTGCGCCACCTTGGCGGCGGCCAGCAGGGCCAGGGAGGCTACGTCGCTCCGGGCGCCCTGAAGCATCTCCGCCCGCTCGGTGGCGATCCGGGCCTGGGCGTCAGTCAGCACCTGCTTGGCGTCTGTCTCCGCCTGGGCCAGTTTGGCCTCGTAGGCCCGCTGGCCCCGGTTCTGGGCGTCCGCCACGATTTTGGCGGCCTCCTGCCGGGCGTGGGTCAGCTTGCCCTCGTACTCCTCCCGGAGGGCCTGGGCCTGCTGGTTCTTCTCCTCGGCGGAGGAGATCTCCTCGCTTACCAGCTGGGCCCGCTGCTCCAGAATGGCGTTGACCCTGCCGAACAGGACCTTCCGCAAAATGGCATACAGCACCAGCAGGTTGACGATGGTAAAGAGGATGGTGGAGGGCTCAAATTCCAGCACTGGGGCCGCCCCCTTTAACCCACAAAGATGATCAGCAGCGCGGTGATGAAGCCAAAGATGGCGGTGCCTTCGGCCAGGGCGCAGCCCATCAGCAGCGCGCTGTTGATCTTGCCGGAGGCCTCCGGCTGGCGGGCAATGGCCTCACTGGCCTTGCCGGTGGCGAATCCGATGCCGATGCCGGCGCCGATGCCGGTGAAGACGGCGATGGCCGCGGCGATGATTGCGATAGACATGATTGGTTCCTCCTCTGAATGTTTGGATGTGGTTTACGGCTCGTCCTTGATGCCCTCCCCTGTGAACAGGGTGGTGAGGAACACAAAGACCACCGTCTGGATGAGACCGTCGAACAGGTCGAAGTAGATGCTGAACACGGCGGGCAGGATCACCGGCGCCACGAACTTCAGCATCTCCATGATGATATAGGCGCCCAGGATGTTGCCGAACAGCCGCATACACAGGGCCAGGGGCCGGATGACCACCTCCATCAGGTTGATGGGCAGCAGCAGGGGCATGGGCTCGGCAAATTTTTTCAGCCCGCCCAGCGGGCCGTTGTACCGGAACTGGGCCCCGTAGATCAGCAGCATGCTCATCACCGCCAGGGCGGCGGTGACGCTGATGTCCTTGGTGGGGGGCGTCAGCCCGAAGATGCCGATGAGATTGGAGACGCCGATGTACAGCGCCACCGTCCCCAGCCAGGGGGCAAAGGGCCGCCAGTGGGTGCCGATGTTGGTCTTGACGAAGCTGTTGAGAAACTGCACCGCCCATTCCAGGGCCGCCTGCACCCTGCCGGGGCTGCGCACCCGCAGGTTCCTCGTCAGCACGAGGGAGAGCGCCAGCAGCACGGCCATGACGATCCATGTGACCACCACGGAGTCCGCCACCGGGATGCCCCCCAGAAGCGGGATGGTAAAGGCGGTTTTGTTCTCCAGCTCCTGGAGCAGGGACTCTTTGAAAGCCTCCAAATGCATCACCTCGTTTTCGCGTGGGTTATCTTACGCCCTCCGACAGGATTTTGGAACCCTTTCGAAAGTAAAAAAACTTTGGAAAGTCTCAGGGCAGGACCTTTCCCTCCGGGAAGGCGGCGCGGAACACCTTCCGCACCAGGGGGCCGGCGATCAGCAGCTGGAAGGGCAGGGCCATGATGAAATTGCGGGGGATATTGATCAGCCACTGCCGGGGGATGCTCCCCCAGGCCCCGGTGTGCACGGCCCCCTCGCAGGCGCCGTACAGGCTCATGATCAGCACCATGGGCACCACCATGCAGCAGGAGACGCAGAGGACCTTCTTCAGCCCGCTGTCCTGGGGCTTGACCAGAAAGCGGAAGGCAAAGCCCTTGGCCAGCTTGGAGACCAGGAACCAGTCGCAGCACATGGCGAACACATAGGCGAAGGGGAATCCCAGCCAGCCGGCGGTGAGCACGGACAGGCTCACCCCGCCCTGCTGGAGGGCCACGTTGTAGAAGCTCATCCACAGCACCATGGTAAAGCACATCAGGACGGTATAGATCAGACTCTCTCGTTTGTTTTGCGGCATATCATTTTCTCCTTTCTTCTCCCCGAAAGGAGAACGGGGACCATCATACCATGCCGTCCGGCCCCTTCGTAATTGTGAGTTGTTCCAAACCTTCCGGCTTCCGGACGGCGCTCCATGCGCGGCTCTGCCGACAGAGGGCTTGCGGCGGCGGGGCGGGGGCGGTATACTAAGACCATCCGAATGCGAGAAAAGAGGCGAATTCCCATGTCAGCGCAGCCGAAGAGATCCATCCGCGCCCAGCTGACCCGGCTGAGCCTGATCATCGTGGCCGTGTCCGTGGCGCTCTCTCTGGCGGGCACCCTCTACGTCACCCTGCGGGAGGAGCAGAGGGCCCTGGACAAAAATCTCATCAACTCCGCGTCTATCCTGTCCCAGTCCCCCCTGGTGCGGGAGGCGCTGGAGGGAACGGCGCAGTCGGAGGAGCTGGCCGCCTATCTGGACGCGGCCACGGCGAACACCTCCGACATCGACCTGATCCTGGTGGGGGACACCGGCAACATCCTCTTTTACGCGCCGGACGCGGACCTGGTGGGGAGCCGCTATACCGGCGACGCCCAGACCCAGGCCCTGTCCGGGGCGGGGCCCTACACCTCCAACGAGACCGGCCCCCTCGGCTCCGACCACTCCGCCTATGCCCCGGTGCGCGGGGCGGATGGGGCGGTCATCGGCTTTGTGGTGGTGGGGATCTATATGCGCAGCATGACCCATGTGACGGTCACGACCATCCTGCGGGCCCTGCTGGTGGGCCTGCTGGCGGCCGCCGTTGGGTGCCTGCTGGCACTGCGGCTGTCCCGGCGGATCAAGGACGCCCTGCTGGGCTATGAGCCGGAGGCCTTTGCCCGCCGCTTCCACCAGCGGGAGGACATTCTGGACGCCCTGGAGGAGGGCATCCTGGCCATCGACCGGGAGCAGACGATCATGTTTCTCAACACCGCCGCCGCCCAGATGCTCTCCCTGGAGCCGTCCGCCGCGGTGGGCCGGCCCCTCCACGCCGTGTACCCCGCCTCCACCCTGGACCGGGTGTTGCGCACGGGGAAGGCGGAGTACAGCGTCAGCATGAAATCCCTGCCCAATGTGCGGGTGCTGTCGGACCGGCTGCCCATCTATGAGGAGGGGCGGCTGATCGGCGCGGTGGCCATCTTCCGCAACCGCACCGAGGTGACGCGGCTGGCGGACGACCTCACCGGCGTGCGCCACATGGTGGACGCCATGCGGGCCTACACCCACGAGTTCATGAACAAGCTCCACGTGATCCTGGGCCTGCTGCAGATCGGCCAGCCGGAGCGGGCCCAGCAGTACATCATGGACACCACCCGCGTCCAGCGGGAGGCGGTGAGCCGCATCCTCCACCAAATCCAGGAGCCCTCGGTGGCGGCGCTGCTGGTGGGCAAGACCAGCCGGGCCAATGAGCTGGGGATCCGCCTCACCCTGGACCGGGAGAGCACTCTGCGGGCGGAGAGCGCCCTGCTGCCGCCGGACGCCTGCGTCACGATCCTGGGCAACCTGATTGAAAACGCCATCGAGGGGCTGAATCAGACCCGGCGGGGAGAGAAGGAGGTGTCCGTCAGCATCCGGGAGGAGGAGAACGGGCTGCTGTTGTGCGTGGAGGACACGGGGCCTGGCATCCCCGTGGATCTCCAGGGAAAGCTGTTCCAGCGGGGAGCCACCACCAAGGGCCGGGGCCGGGGCACGGGCCTGGCCCTGGTGCAGGAGGTGGTGGATGCCTACCAGGGGGAGATCCGGGTGGAGACGGAGGCCGGCGTGGGCACGTCCTTTTTCGTGAGCTTCCGCCGGGAGCCTCCGCAGGTGCCGGGATCTGCTGACAAGGAGGAGAGATAGAGATGTACCGCGTGGTCATTGTGGAGGACGACCCCATGGTCTCCCTGATCAACCGCACCTATGTGGAGCGGGATCCCCGCTTCCAGGTGGTGCAGGCCTTTCAGGACGGCCGGGCCGCCCTGGACTGGCTGGAGCAGAATCCGGTGGATCTGGCCGTGCTGGATGTGTACATGCCCCTGTTCACCGGGGTGGAGCTGCTGCGGGAGCTGCGCCGGCGGGGGGTGGATGTGGACGCTGTCATGGTCACGGCGGCCAACGACCGGCAGACGGTGGACGCCCTGCTGAAGATGGGGGTGGTGGACTATCTGGTGAAGCCCTTCACCGCCGAGCGATTCCAGCGGGCGCTGGAGACGTTTTGCCGCCACCGGGCGGCGGTGGCGGAGGCGTCTGTGGAGCAGAGCGCCCTAGACCGGCTCTTTGCCCCCGCCGTCCCCGGGGCGCAGCCCCCCAAGGGCTTGCAGGAGAGCACCCTGGAACGGGTGCGGGCCTGCCTGCGGGATGCCCCGCCCCAGGGCCTGCCCAGCGAGACGATCTCGCGGCAGACCGGCCTGTCGGCGGTGACGGTCCGGCGGTATGTCAACTATCTGGTGGAGCGCGGGGAGGCCAGCAGCACCGTCAACTACGACACCGGCGGCCGCCCCTGCCGCCTCTATCGTCCCAGCGGCCGGACAGACCTCTGAAAACGGCCTGTTTTACAGGCCTGCCATGGGGAGATATATGTCAAAAGACAGAGACACGAGTCCGGGCAGAGCAGACGCTCTGCCCGGACTTTTTGCTGCCAGGAGAGGCTTCGGCGCGGCCTCTCAAACGATTTTTTGAAAAAGAGAAAACCGGACCTGCCGATCCCAGCACGATCCAACAGAGACACCGCTTTGACAAAAACTGATACGGAGAGGAGGAATGTCCGCAGGAGCGCCCCGGTTTTCCCGGGAAACCACCTGCCCTGCGGACGAGATCAGATGGAGAAGAGACGCATTTGGGTGCGGGGGACCCGTGTGGGGTCGGATGGAACGGGCCGCTACCGGGGAGAGGACGGCAAGTATTACTACGGGAATCCCCAGAATAGATATTTGACCAGAAGCCTGGACCAGCAGCGGCGGGACGCGGACGAGGCCGCGATCCAGGCCCAGCCGGACCGCACTGCAAATCCAGAAAAGGGGGACTGCCAAAGGCAGTCCCCCTTTTCTGCAACTGTGGATGACAAAGCGGGCGCATCGCGCGGCCTGCCCACAGGGGCTCTTCCCGCGCTGAACTCTCCAAAAAAGATCCCCGCCGGCGGAGCCGGCGGGGATCCCACAGGGATTACTGCATGAAGGTGCCGTCCATCATCTGGTCCAGATAGCCCTGATACTTCTCCTGGACATCGGCGGGCACCAGGTCGCTGAGAGCGCCGGCGGACAGGGCGCCGTTCTGCAGCGTGCCGTAGATGACCTCGCCGCCGAAGGAGCCGTCCTCCACAGCCTGCATGCACAGGCCCACCAGAGAGGCGTTGTCCGTCACCTGGCTGCCGATGATGCACTCGTTCTGGCCCAGCAGGTCAGAGGGCTGTGCGATGTCGTAGATGGTCACGGAGCCGTTGGCGGCGTTGGCCTCGTCAATGGCCTGCCGGGCGCCGGAGTCCACGGCGGAGGCGTCGCCGAAGAACACGTCTGCCCCCTGGTCGATCATGGCCTTGGCGAACTCGATGCCCTTGTCGGTGGCGGAGAAGTCACCGGAGTAGACGATGTCCAGGGTGTTGACGGTCTTGCCCTCCTGCTCGCCCACATAGGCGGCAGACTCCTTGAAGCCGGCATACTTGCCCAGGGTGGTGTCCAGCTCCATGCCGCCGATGAAGGCGATGGTGTTGGTCTGGGTCATCAGGCCAGCCAGGGCGCCGGCGATCCAGCCCACCTGCTGGGAGTTGGGCAGCAGAGAGGTCACGTTGCCGTTGGCGGCCTTGGCGGGGGTGTCCTCGCCGCCGTTCAGCAGGGCGAAGGCCACGTCGGGATACTCCTCCGCCGCCTGGAGCACGGCGTCGGTATACTGGTTGCCGGGGGCGTAGATCAGATCATAGCCCAGGTCGCAGTAGGAGACGATGGTGTCATAGTAGGAGGACTGGGCGATGCTGTCGGAGACCTCCGTGGCCCAGCCGTACTCCTCGGCGGCGTCCACCATGGCGTTGTAGCAGGACATGCCCCACCCGCCGTCGGAGATGCTGGAGTCGCAGATCATGGCCACCCGATAGGTGGCCTCGCCGGGGGCATCGCCGCCGGCATCCTCACCGGAGGCATCCCCGCCGGAGGTGTCGGTGTCCGTGCCGCCGCAGGCCGCCAGGGACAGGCACATGGCCAGCGTGAGAAGAAGCGCAAGCAGTTTTTTCATGTTCTTTCCTCCAATTTCGTCAGATGTTGTGGTTGTGGGTTCCGTCTATCGATAACAGCCGCTTTTGGCGGCGATTATCCTCAGCGTTCCTCCTTGAGATAGGGCTTGCCGGAGCTCTTGGGGCCGGCCTTCTTCATGCCGATGCTGGCCAGCACCACCACGGTGGCCACGTAGGGGATCATCTGGAAGAACTGATAGGGCACGCCGAAGCTGCTGACCTGCAGGCGGATCTGCAGGGCGTCGCAGAAGCCGAAGAACAGGCACGCCAGCAGCACACCGGCACCGCTCCACCGGCCGAAGATCACCGCCGCCAGGGCGATGAAGCCGCGGCCCGCCACGTTGCCGTCCACATAGGTGTTGGCGTAGCAGGTGGTGAGATAGGCGCCGCCGATGCCGGCCAGGGCGCCGCAGATGACGCAGGCCAGGTACTTTACGCCGATGACGTTGATGCCCAGGGTGGCCGCCGCCTTGGGATACTCGCCCACGGCCTTGTAGTTCAGACCGGACTTGGTGCGGTTGAAATAGATCACCGTGAAGATCACCAGGCCATAGGCCAGATACACCATGGGGGTCTGGTCCAGCAGCAGCCGGACCAGGAAGTTGTCAGAGGTGATGCCCAGGGAGGCGGACAGGGTGTTCATCAGCCCCACCTGCACCAGCTCGGACCCGGCGCCGAAGTACACCCGGTAGATGAAGGCCGCCAGGGCCGGGGCGAAGATGTTGATGGCCATGCCGTAGACGATCTGCTCCGCGCAGAGGGTGACGGTGGCATAGGCGAAGATCATGTTCACCAGGATGCCCACCGCCGCGCCGGCCAGCACCCCCAGCATGGGACTGCCGGTGATGAGGCTCACCAGAAAGCCCACCAGGGAGCCGATGGAGGCCAGGCCCTCCAGCCCGATGTGGACCAGGCCCGCCCGCTGGGAGTACAGCTCCGCCAGCGCCAGGAAGATCAGTGGTGTCGCCATGCGGACGCTGGAGAGAATGATATTCATGACGAATTCCATATTACGCGGCCTCCTTCCGTCGCTCCGTCAGCCTTCCCAGGAATGCCTTGAACTCCGGCAGCTTCACCATGGCCAGGCCCGCCACGGTGAACACGATCACAAGGGCCTGGATGATGTCGGACACGCTGGTGGGGACGCCGGTGGCCGCCTGCATGGTGGTGGAGCCCACCCGCAGCGCCGCGAAGAAGATGGCCACCAGAATGGTCGCCAGGGGATGGAGCTGGCCGATCAGGGCCATGGCCACGCCGTCAAAGCCGTAGCCGTTGCCGAAGCCGTTGATGAGGCGGAACTGGGTGCCCAGCAGCTCGGCGCTGCCGCCCAGCCCGGCGATGGCGCCGGAGACGATGAAGCTCATCAGGATGTACTTCTTCACCGCGAAGCCGTTGAACTCCGCCGCCGTCATGTTCAGGCCCACCGCCCGCAGCTGAAAGCCCTTGGAGGTGTAGAACAGGAAGTAGTACACCAGCAGCCCCACCACCAGGGCGATGACAAAGGCGGAGGTGACCCGCAGGCCGAAGAGGCGGCTGAGCTTGGTGGCGTCCGGCACGGCCTCCGTCTGGGGAACGCTGCCGTCCCGCAGCCAGTTGGTATAGACCACGCCCATGAACAGGGTGGCCACATAATTCAGCATGATGGTGATAATCATCTCGTTCTGGCCCCGGTACACCTTCAGCACACCGGCGATCAGGGACCAGATGCCGCCGGCCGCGGCGCCGCCCACCAGGCACAGGAGGATGGCCGGCAGGCCCTCGATCCCGCTCTGGGTGGCGATGTAGCAGCAGACGATGGAGCCCATCAGGAACTGGCCCTCACCGCCCAGGTTGAACACGCCGCAGCGATAGGCGAAGCAGGCGCACAGGCTGGTGAAGATCAATGGCGTGGAGCGGGCCAGAGTGGTGCCCACGTTCCGCAGGCTGCCGAAGGCGCCGATCCACAGGGACTGCAGCGCCACAAAGGGGTTGGCCCCCAGCACGGCCATGATGATGCACCCGATGACAAAGGCCAGCAGGATGGAGATGATGGGCACCAGGAAGCTGACCAGTTTTCCGCTGTTTTTCATGCGTTCGCTCCCTCCTCACTTGCCGGCCATGGCCAGGCTGATCTCCTCAATGGGCGGATTCTTGCCGGAGAACACGCCCATGATCTGTCCCTCGAACATGACCACGATCCGGTCGGAGACCTCCAGGATCTCGTCGAAGTCCGCGGAGATCAGCAGCACGCCGCAGCCCTTGTCCCGGGCGTCGATCATGGTGTCGTGGACAAAGCGGGTGGCGCCGATGTCCAATCCCCGGGTGGGGTGGACCGCCACCAGCAGGTCCGGCTCGCCCTCCAGCTCCCGGGCCAGGATGACCTTCTGCTGGTTGCCGCCGGAGAGGTTTCTCGTCTCCTGCTCCACGGAGGTGCAGCGGATGTCGTACTTCTCTTGCATCTTCAGGGCGTAGTCCCGGATGGCCTTCTTTTTCAGGAAGTAGCCCTTGGCGCTGGAGAACTCCGGAGAGTCCGTGGCCTTGAGCACGATGTTGTCCTTCACGGACATATTGCCGATGAGGCCCATTTTGTTCCGGTCCTCGGGGATGTGGGAGACGTTTTCCAGAATGAAGCCGTTGGGGGTGAACTGGGCCACCTTGGAGCCCTTCATGTCCACCTCGCCGCCGTCCGGCGTCAGCACGCCGGTGACCACCTGGGCCAGCTGGCTCTGGCCGTTGCCGTCCACGCCGGCGATGCCCACGATCTCCCCCCGGCCCACGGTCAGGGAGACGCCGTTGAGTCCCGCGTGCTTGGAGGCCTTGTGGTAGTCCACGTTCCGCAGCTGGATCACCGGGTCCCCCGGCTCCTCCACCTTCTCATAGTGAGAGGGCGTCAGCTCCCGGCCGATCATCAGGTTGGCCAGCTCCTGGCCGTTGGTCTCGGAACGGTCCAGGGTGGTGACCACCTCCCCGGCCCGCAGGATGGTGATGCGGTCGGAGATCTGCAGCACCTCCCGCATCTTGTGGCTGATGAAGATGACGCTCTTGCCCTCCTCCGTCAGCTTGCGGATGATCTGGAACAGACCCTCCACCTCAATGTCCGTCAGGGCGGCGGTGGGCTCGTCCAGGATCAGCAGCTCCGCTCCCCGGTACAGTGTCTTCAGGATCTCCACCCGCTGCTGGGCGCCCACGGCGATCTCCGTGATGGGCTTGTCCAGCTCCACGTCCAGGCCGTACCGCTCCGCCAGCTCCAGGATCTCTTTCTTCCGGGCCTCCTTGTCGATGAAGATCCCCTTGGTGTTCCGGTCCCCCAGAATGATGTTCTCAAACACCGTCATGGCCTCCACCAGCATGAAGTGCTGGTGCACCATGCCGATGCCCAGCTTCACCGCCTGGGCCGGGGAGTCGATGCGGACCTCCTTCCCGTTGAGGAAGATCTTCCCCTCCGTGGGCTGGTACAGTCCAATGAGGACGTTCATCAGCGTGCTCTTTCCGGCGCCGTTCTCCCCCAGCAGGGTATGTACCTCGCCCTTGCGGACGGACAGGTTGATGTCCCTGTTGGCGTAAAAGTCGCCGAACCGCTTGCTGACGTGCTCCATTCTCAGTAATTCCTCCAAAGAATCAGCCCCCTCCTTGCATATGGCGCTTTCCCATGCGGGCAAGCATCAGCTCTTTTTTCTCCAGCAGTGTATAGACCATGGGCTCCGCCCAGGAGTACTGCCCCATGAACTCCCCCTGAAACTGGCAGATGGCGTCCTCGTCGCCGCCCATGAAATCCTGAAAGTCAGAGTCCGCCAGGTCCATCCGCACCCGCAGGCTCCCCCGGCTGCGGAGGAACATCTCCTCCGCCCCGTAGTCCCGCAGGGTATCCGCCAGCTCCTTGATGGTGCGGCGGTATCCGGCGCCGTCGGCGTGCTCTCCCCAGAGCTTTTCCACGATCTCGTGGATGGACACCGGCCGCCCGTTCTGATAGACGCACAGGGCCATCAGCTCCTGGGCCTTGCCGGAGCGGAATTTCACCGGCTCCCCGTCCACCAGCATATCAAAATTCCCGAAGGTGTGAAAGAAAATCCGCTTGCGCTGGCGGCGGCGCAGCAGCTTGGCCCGCTCCATCACGTCGGCGATGTCCTCCCGATCAAAGGGCTTGAAGATGATGTAGTCCGCCTTCATCTTCAGGGCCTCCACCGCGAACCTGGGGTGGGCGGTGGCAAAGACGATGATGATGTCGCTCCGCAGCCGCCGCAGGGCCTGGGCCAGCTGGATGCCGTCCATCCCCGGCATGTCGATATCCAGCAGGGCAAAGTCCACCACATGGCCGGAGGCGTACTCGATGGCTGCGTTGGGGTCGGTGAATTTCCCCACGATTTCAAAATCGGGGAGATCCGCGCACTTGAGCTCAAAGAGCTGCAAATCCAGCAGCATGTCGTCCACCAGGATGGTTTTCAATCGCGGTCCCCCCTATTCAGCTCTATTCTTATATTATATCAGATGAAGCGTACAAAAACCGTACTCTTTCACGGGGATCGTGAAAGATTTTCAGCCGCCTGCGCCTGTTTTCCATAGAGCAGCACGGCCTGGGTGCCGGCGCCCACGGCGCTGGTGATCCGCAGCTCGCTGCCGGGGAACCGGGCCATGCGCCGCCGCACGTTCTCCAGACCGATGGAGCCCGTCTCCCGGACCGCGTCCAGGTCGAACCCCACGCCGTCGTCGCTGACAGTGACCTTCCAGCTGTTGGGCAGCTCCTCCAGCCGCAGAGTGACGGTCCCGCCCCCCACTTTGGGCTTGATGCCGTGGAGGATGGCGTTTTCCACAAGGGGCTGAATGGTCAGCAGGGGGATGGGAAAGTCCGCATCCGGGATCTCATAGACCATATGCAGCCGGTCTCCCAGCTGCTGCTGGTTGATGTCCGCGTAGGCCCGCACCGCCCGGAGCTCCTCCCGGAAGGAGCCGATCCCGCCGTCGGCGGTGACGGAGTCCAGGGTGAAGCGGAGATAGCGGGCGAAGTCCCCGGCCATCTTGTAGGCGGCCTCCGGCTTCAGGACGATCAGAGCCTGCAGGGCGTTGAGGGTGTGGTAGAAGAAATGGGAGCGGATCTGGCTCATCAGCATGTTGCCCTGCTCCTGCTCCAGCTGCTCCTGCAGCTGCTGGATGGCCCGCCGGGACTTCTCCTCCTGCAGCTGCCGCAGCCGGCCGGCGTAGTAGATCCCCGCCGCGGCCAGCAGCGCGATCAGCAGACTCACCGCCGCCTCCAGCCACAGCCCGGCGCGGAGATACCAGGGCTGCAGCGGCGCCAGGGAGACGGTCCAGACAGAGTTGAACAGCGCCTGCTGGTGGTCCACGGTCCGCGCGCCCTCCGGCAGGGGCCGCTCCGACTCCAGGATCACCTGCTTCTGCCCGTCATCCGGGTTGATCCGCCAGATTTGGCAGGCGAAGCCCTGCTCATTGATCCGGTCCAGGGAATTGCCCGCCAGGGCCTGGGGAAAGTCCAGCGTCACGGAGACGATGCCCCAGAAATAGGAACTCCCGGCCGCATCCGTCAGAAAGACCGGCAGCCGCCCGGCAATGCCGAGGCCGCCCTGAATGAGTTCAAAGGGCCCGGCGATGTACAGCTCCTTCTTCTCGATGGCGGCCCGGGCCTCCAGGTTGCCGGCCCCATCGTCATACATGTTCAGCCCGATGACGGCCTCGTTCCCCTCCAGAGGATAGACACCGGCCACGATCCCGTCCGGCGCAAAGAGAACGTTCCGCACATAGGCCTCCCGCAGCAGTACGTGGGCGACCCTGCCGAAATCGGAGTAGTCCCCGTCCGTCTGGATGAGATAGGCCTCCAGCACCCGGGTCTTGCTCATCTCGGAGAGCAGGAACTCATACATCTCCGCGCCGATGCCGCTGGCGATGTAGCCCATGCGGTCCCGCTCCTGCCGGCGATGGCTCCACTCCATACACCCTGTCAGCACCAGTCCCGCCAGCAGTACCAGGACAAAGGCGCGGATGACCTGGGCCAGCACCGGCCGCTCCCTCCTCATGGCAGCACCCCCTTTTTGTGGCCTTTTTTCCAGAATACCCCCAATTGCCCGGTAATGCAAGCAGGGATGTCATCAAAGGCCCGGATTCCGGGCCCGGCACCAGGGAGACCTGCGCCCGGGGCTCGACCCTGACGGATGCCGGGCGGCATCCGGGTGACTCCGGCGTCCCGCAAATGGGAACGGCCCCAAAAAAACTGCCAGAAGAAAATTGCCGCTTTTCCGTCAGAAAAGCGGCAATTTTGTGATTGCAAGAGCTGTATTTGCACCGACGACTGGCCGTGGGCTGCGGCGGGGGCGATCACTTCTCAGCTGGGGGCCAGCGGCGACTCAGCTTGCGCGCCATCTCCCGCACCAGCAGGGTGAGCTTCTTCTCCGGCGGCAGGTCTTTATACAGGATGCCGTAGGGAAAGTCCTCATTTTCCAGAATGGGGATGCAGCTCAGGTCCAGCACCTCAAAGTACTCCGGGATCCGGTAGCCCGGCAGGACCGCCGCGCCATATCCGGCACCGGCCAGGCTGAGGCAGACCCGGTCATCTTCGATGAAGAAGTCCCGGTGATGGAGCCGGTGCAGGTTTACCAGATCCCGGAGGGGGTTGTCGCTCTGAAAGGGGATCAGCTTGCTGTGGGGGAGGATCAGCCGCTCGTTCTCCAGCTGGGAAAAGCGGATCTCTTTCTGGCCGGCCAGAGGATGGGAACGGGCCACGATGGCATAGGATTTCATCTTCACCAGCTCCAGGAAGGAGAAGTCCGTCCCCTTGCGCATATGGCTGCTGGCCATCATGAAGTCGATCTGCCCGGCTCCCAGCATCAGCAGCAGTTTGTCATAGGTCTCGATCTCCACCACGGGCTCCATATCCGGAAACGCCAGACGAAATTTCCCCAGCACCTCTGTCAGCATGACCAGCTCCGCGTTGGAGGTGCAGCCGATGCTGATATGGCCGTGGCTGCTCTGCCGGGTAAGGCTCTGCGTGGCAAGGTCCTGCTGGCGCAGCATCTCCTTTGCATAGGGATAAAAGGCGGCCCCCATGTCGGTGAGCTTTACCAGCTTCTGATTGCGGATGAAAAGCTGGGCCTCCAGCTCGGCTTCCAGCTGCCGGATGTGGTGCGTCACCGAGGGAACGGAAAAATACAATTCCTGGGCTGCTTTTGTGAAGCTGAGCTTGTCCGCTACAGCCACGAAGCACTGAAGCTGCTGTGTATTCATACCTCTCGTCCTTTTCTGCGCGCTGCCTGCATGGCCCGCAGCACGGGTGTTAAAGATCCTCTAATAGCGTTATAGATTATTATACACCACGCCCGCTGGTTTGTGGTAGTATTTTTGTGAAATATGCCGACGATTCCGATCACTGCGGATACCGCCGGCGGATACAGCGCGACACAAATGATTTGGGAGGGACTTATGAAAAACTGCAAGGATCTCACCGTCATGGTGGTGGGTGCCGGCACCATGGGCCTGAGTATGGCCCAGGTCATGGCTGCCCATGGCATCAAAACCTACATGACCAGCCGCCACGAGGCCACGCTCCAAAGCGCCCGGGAAAAGATCAACACCGCCATTGACGGGCTGATCCGGGAGGGGCTGGCGGACGAACGCTACCGGGAGCAGGTGGACCAGCACCTCTTCCCTGTCACCAACGACAAATTCCCGGAGATCGGGAAGGAAGTGGACGTGGTGCTGGAGACGGTGGTGGAGAACGCCGACTCCAAGCGGGCCATCTACCAGCAGCTGAACGACTGCTGCCGCCCGGACTGCATCATGGCCTCCAACACCTCCGGGATGGACATTTTTACCGTGACAGAAGGCGTCCTGTCCCATCCGGAGCGGCTGATCATCGCCCACTGGTTCAATCCGCCCCATCTGATGAAGCTCATCGAGGTGGTGCGGGGAGAAAAGACCTCCGATGAGACCACGGAGTGCATCCGCACCCTGCTGGAGTATGTGGGGAAGAAACCGGCGGTTCTCAACAGGTTCGTGCCAGGGTTTATTGTCAACCGCATCGCCACGGTCATCAACCGGGAGCTCTATTACATGATCGAGCAGGGCTGGATCAATGGCGAGGACGCGGAAAACGCCATCCGGTACACCGACGGCCTGCGCTATGGCTTTGAGGGCCCCCTGGGAATCTGGGATTTCGTGGGCCTGGAGATCCCCATGACCGTGGCAAAAGGCGTGCTGCCCACCCTGTGCAACAGCGCCGACCGGATGCCCCTGGGGGACAAGCTGATCGCCGAGGGAAAAACCGGCGTCAAGGCCGGAGAGGGCGTTCTGAAATACGGCCCCATGGACGAATATGTGGAGAAGCGGAACCGCCGGATCATCCAGATGACCAAGATCATGGACCAGTGGGACAGAGAAGATCAGTGAGAGGGAATGAAAATGGAACAGACAGCGACGCGTACCGCAGAGTTTGAAACTTTTGACAAAAAGCGCAGGCGCTTTCTTCTGGTCTGCCTCATCGGCGCCTTCGTGGTGGGCCTTGCCTACACCTGGGCCGTACTGCAAAACCCCTTTATTCAGCAGATGGGGGGAGATGCCGTGACCTCCACGGTGGTCCTCTGCTATACGGTCACCGTGGTGTCCTCCTGCATGTCCCCCTCTGTATTCGGGGCCTTCACCAAAAAGCTGGGACCGAAAAAGACCATCCTGCTGGGCACACTGATGTTCGGCCTGGGATACATCGTCTCCGGACGGACCTCCAGCATGGTGCTCTTTTTCATCTCCTTCGGCCTGGGTACCGGCATCGGCTCCGGCTTCATCTACCCCACCATCATGGGCTATATGGCCACGGTTTTCCCGGATAAGCGGGGCTCTGTCTCCGGCGCTGTGGCAGGGGTCTACGGCGGCGCCTCCATTGTCTGGTCCCCCCTTCTGGCGGGCTGGATTGAAAAAAGCGGCCTGGCTGCCGCCCTTTTGATCGTGGGCGTCATTGCCCTGGTGTGCATCGGCGCCGTGTCCTTCCTGATCGAGCAGCCGCCTGAGGGGTATTTGGAGTATAAGAGCAAATCGGCCGCTCCCTCCGGGGCCGGCAAGGCCGTTAAAAAGACCAACCTGCCCGACCTGACCCGGGGACAGATGGTCAAGACCAGTATGTTCTACGTGGCCATCATCGCCTTTGCCTTTGGCTGCACCTCCGGCATGATGGTCATCTCCCAGGTGTCCTCCATCATGCAGAAAGGCTTTGCCATGACAGCGACCCAGGCGGCGGTCTATGTGTCCGTCACCTCCTTTATGAGCATGATGGGACGCTTTATCTGGGGATGGGTGACGGATCACTTCAACAAATATGTCACCCTGAGCATCATCTGCGGACTGCCGGTCATCACCATGGGACTTCTGGCGGTCTCCGCCTCCATGCCCCTGACCGTGGCCTGCCTGGCCGTTACCGCCCTGTGCTACGGCGGCTTTGGGAGCACCATTACCCCCATTACCGCCGATCTCTTTGGCTCCAAGCACGTCACGGAGAACTACGGGGTGATGTATCTGGCCTTCGGCTTTGCCGGACTGGTGGGGCCCCAGCTGGCCGTCAACTTCAGCAGCGGCGGGGACTATACCACCGCCTATCTGGTAGCGGCGGTCATCTCGGCCATTGCCCTTGTCATGGCCTTGCTCGTTCGGAAAAAGGTCCTGTCCAGCTATACCGACTAGGGACCCGTCCGCGGTTCCGCAGGGACTCGCCGCCCAACGCCTCGGGGCGAGGGCTGCGCCTGCTTCCGACAGTCCAAAGTCCCCGCGGCGCCGCGTGCCAGGGCGGCGGGGGTTCCGCGCCGGCCATCTGACATTGCGCGGAGCGGGCGGATATAATTGGAAGCTCTGCGGCAAATGCCATCTGATCCCGCAAAAGGCCAAGCGGCCCGGACGCGACTCCCCGGCGTCCGGACCGCGGTTTTGCCCCGTATGGGGCACGGATTTGAGCCTGGAGACAGCGCCTCCGGGCAGCCGCTTCCAGGACCCCAGAACGGCGGGGACGCGGATGAAATCGAAGCTCGGGCAGTCTGGCGGCCGGGGCGGGCGGATGATCTCCCGGGCGGCTGCGCAGCTGTGGAACCCCCGCTCCATCGGCTTTTTTCGCCGCCGGTTCCCGGCGCGGGACCCGCCGCCCGAAGCGGGACCGCTTTTTGCCGCTGGGAAGTAAGGAAATCGTGTGAAAAGATGAACAATTGTTGACAAACTGTAAACTCTTGGTAAAATAGGCATAGGCCTTTTCAGGCTTATGAAAAATGGGAGGTTAGTATGAAAAGAGTAATCAGCACCCTGCTGGCAGCCGTCATGCTGCTGGCACTCACCGCCTGCGGTGGGAACAGCGCGGAATCCACGCCCAGTGACGGCGGTTCCGATTCCGCCAGCGATACCTTCAAGATCGGCATCGTCACCGGTACCGTCTCTCAGTCTGAGGATGACCGCCGCGGCGCCGAGGCATTCCAGGCGATGTATGGCGAGGATCGGGTCGTCCTGGCCACCTATCCCGACAACTTCACCGATGAGGTGGAGACCACCATCCAGAAGATCGCCGGCCTGGCTGACGATCCCGACATCAAGGCCATCGTTGTCAACCAGGCTGTCCCCGGGACCACCGAGGCGTTCCGCCAGATCAAGGAGCGCCGGCCCGACATCCTGTGCATCGCCGGTGAGTCCCACGAGGACCTGCCCGAGATCGGCTCCGCTGCGGATCTGGTCTGCAACAACGACTTCGTCGCCCGCGGCTACCTGATCATCCGCACCGCCCACGAGCTGGGCTGCACCGACTTCGTGCACATCTCCTTCCCCCGCCACATGGCATATGAGACCATGAGCCGCCGCGCGGCCGTCATGCAGAAGGCCTGCGAGGAGTTCGGCATCGCCTTCCATCAGGAGACCGCTCCCGATCCCACCTCCGATGTGGGTATCGCCGGTGCCCAGGCCTATATCCTGGAGAAGGTGCCCGAGTGGGTCCAGACCTACGGTGAGAAGGCCGCCTATTTCTGCACCAACGACGCACACACCGAGCCCCTGCTGAAGCAGCTGTTCCAGTACGGCGGCTACTTCATCGAGGCTGACCTGCCCTCTCCTCTGATGGGCTATCCCGGCGCTCTGGGTCTGGATCTGACCGAAGAGGCCGGCGACTTTGAGGCGATCCTGGCGAAGGTCGAGGACGCCGTGGTGGAGGCCGGCGGCGCCGGCCGGTTCGGCACCTGGGCTTACTCCTATGGCTATACCACGTCCGCCGGTCTGGCTCAGCACGCCATGAACGTCCTCAACGGCGAGAGCGATCTGACCGATATGGATGACATCGCCAAGGCCTACGAGGTCTTCTCCCCCGGCGCGGAGTGGAACGGCTCCGGCTACACCAACGCCACCACCGGTGTGAAGTCCGACAACATCTTCCTGGTGTATCAGGATACCTACATCATGGGCGATCCCGGCTACTACATGGGTTCTACCAGCGTGGAGGTTCCCGAGGAGTACTTCACCACCGCCTAAAATATTTCTCCAACAGTTCATTCAAAACAGCAGGGGGAGGAACTCTCCCTGCTGTTTTCGGAGAAGGAGAAAGGTAAGGATATACTATGGAAAACAACAACGCTCCTTTGTTGGAGATGCGAAATATCAAAAAGGACTTCTTCGGCAATCAGGTCCTGACGGACATCAACCTCACGCTGCAGGCAGGTGAGGTCCTGGGCCTTGTGGGAGAAAACGGCGCCGGTAAGAGCACGCTGATGAAGATCCTCTTTGGCATGGATGTGATCCGAGAGACCGGCGGGTATGAGGGAGAGGTTCTGATCGATGGGCAGGAGGTCAAGTTCTCCGACCCGTTTGACGCATTGGCCGCCGGCATCGGCATGGTCCACCAGGAATTTTCCCTGATCCCCGGCTTTACCGCCGCCGAAAACATCCTGCTCAACCGGGAACCCACGAAAAAGAGCATCGTCGCCGAGGCCTTCGGCCCCCGGCTGAATACGCTGGATTATAAGGAGATCCAGGAGCGCTCCGCCAAGGCCATCGACAAAATGGGCGTCAAGATCAGCGGAGACATGGTCATCAGCGATATGCCGGTGGGCCACAAGCAGTTTACGGAGATCGCCCGGGAGCTGAGTAAGGAGAATCTGAAGCTGCTGATCCTGGACGAGCCCACCGCGGTCCTGACGGAGAAAGAGGCCGAGGCACTGCTGCAGTCCATCCGGAACATGGCGGCCCAGGGGATCTCCGTAATCTTCATCACCCACCGCCTGCAGGAGATCCTGTCTGTCTGCGACAAGGTCGTCATCATGCGGGACGGCTATGTGGTCAAGGACAGCCCGGCCAAGGACCTCGATGTGCCTGAGATCACCAGATGGATGGTGGGGCGGAACGTGGAGTCCGCGCACACCACCGAGGCACGGGAGCTTCCCGACGCCCGGACCATCATGTCCATCCGGAAGCTCTGGGTGGATATGCCCGGCGAGATTGTGCGCAATGTCGACCTCGACATCAAGGAGGGCGAGATCCTGGGGATCGGCGGCCTGGCAGGCCAGGGCAAGCTGGGCATTCCCAACGGGATCATGGGCCTGTACGAGGCGGGCGGCACCGTGGAATTCGACGGCAAGCCCATCCCCTTGAAC
>CDYT01001126.1_pt1 | contig 36128 bp, 38 predicted proteins | sample 557541 | NCBI WGS metagenome assembly CDYT01 (sample SAMEA3182060, study PRJEB8094) | gut metagenome | biome: human; feature: gut; material: Stool; isolation source: human stools | place: Canada | collected 2013-01-15
GGTAAATATGCAACCGGCCCGTCATTGAAGGTATCTGAAAAGGATACCTTCTTTTTGTTATACTGTCTGTTATCCATTTTCTCTGGAAAACATCTTTGATCTTCATAATCATCCTACGCTGGCGAAATAATTCATCATGGACACTACATATCCAAGTAACGGTATCAGTACACCGATTACATATACCATAGCGTACCCCAAAAGGACGAGAGGTAATATTTTACGGTAAAGACCGGCGATAACAAGAAATATAAACAAAAAACAAGAACCATAAACTCCTATTTGAAAACCGGGCATCAATTCATAAACGGGTACGGGCTCGGGGTTAAGCATGGCTCCGGCCACAATGGAATAAAGACTTGCCAACAATATAAATAATGTATACAGGCAGCTCTTAAAAATCCCGGGATCGTTTCTTTTACAATAGAGAATTGTTTGGATATCACTCCTAAGAAACTCAATACCCAGCAAGAGAGCTACCATGACACCCGTATCAAAAGCAGAGAATATATTCATTTCAATCAATCACCTTTGACGCGAAGACATGTATTTATTCCGGAATGCCACGCCTTCGCTTGTTTTACGATATGATATTGATATCCGATAGTTTGGAAAATATTTGAAAAACCTTCGTTGTATGCTTTTAAATTTGCTCATTACACTTATTACATGTTGTATCCGACAAATTGAAAATCCCAGCCATTCTTTCAATTTCTTACCTGCAAATATAGCCCTTTGCCGGGTTGATTGCGCAAGGCGGCCCCTTTCAGGGGCTGGTTGGCTAAAAGAAAATCATCCTCGCTTCGCTGCGGTATTTTCTTTTGCCAAGCCTTGCGCAATCCCCGGCAAAGGACAGTCCGGCAAGTAAGAAACCGAAAAACCGGCTCCACGGAGCCGATCATGTCAAACAAACTAAAAAAATGAAGGTATGAACAGAGAGACAACAAGCAAAGTCCACAAAGGACAGCAGGGTGCCAATCCGAAAATGAGAATGTTGGTTTATCGGGAAAGGAGCTATCCCGCACGGAAGGTGCAAGGCAGGGACGGAAGCTATACGGTTGCCGCAGACAGCCTGGTGCCGGAACTGCTGGACGGCATCAGAAGCCTTGACCCGGCAGCTTTCAAGCTGGACGAGGAAATCGCCTGCTATTGCTCGGACGAGGAAATCCAAAAACTGGCGGACGAAGAACTGGTAGAAATAATTTATGAATGGCAACGGTTATGACTGAAACAACAACAGCAAAGGTCCGGGAAGAACAAGTAACGGGCCTTACCGCAGAGAATGCGCACCGGGTCACGATGATCCGGGAAAAGGGTACGGACCATCCTCCCGTACCGTTCCATTTCAGAAAGGAGCATCATGGAACGGGCAACTATGTACACCTGTACGGAAATCCGGAAGATCGGAATGAATTGCATTCCAGGGACTTCAAAGACTGGGAAGCCGTAGCGTTCAAACATCCTGGCTATCTGGAGGATATGTGGAAACAGGCTTGCGACGCATACGCCTGGAGTTCCTTCGACCCGGAGATTCGTGGCGAGACGGACATCATGATTTACGGGGAGGAGCTGCACAACGACCTGCAACTCATGCAGGAAGAGGAACGGGATACATACATCGCCGCCTACCGGAAAAAGCTATCCGCCCAGCTCTCGGCCCTCTCACGCTGCGCCAACCCGATGGTGACGGGACGAGGCGGATTTGATTACCACAGGCAGGAGAATACGAACAGAAGCTATCAGAACCGCTACGAGGAGTTCCGCAATTGGCGGCAAAAGGTTCTTGAAGCCGTCAGACGAAAAAAGGAAGCCGCACGACCGGAGGAAGAAAAACTGGAAAAGGCATGGCAGACGCTCAAACGCGACATCAAGAGCAGCGCCGACACCATCCACGGGATTGACACCGGACAATGCCGGGGTTATAACCGTGCCCTGTTCGTCAGCAGCATCCTGAACAAGGTATCCACCTTCGCCAATCACGGGGAAGTGGAAATCGTCCGCAGGGCCGTGGACTTCATTTCCGAATATAACGCAAGGCTAAGGAAACCCGTCATCACCCCGAGAAACAAATTCTTCCAATTGCCGGAACTTGCGGAACGGATGCGCGAAAGGCTGAAAGCGGTGCAAAGCCGGGAAAACAAGGAAGTGCCGTTCGAGGGCGGGACACTTGTATGGAACTATGGGGAAGACCGCCTTCAGATCCTGTTTGACAGGATTCCCGAAGACAACAGACGAAAGGAACTGAAATCCTCCGGATTCCGCTGGTCACCCAGAAACAAGGCATGGCAACGGCAGCTCACCTCCAATGCCCTCAGTGCCGCCAAGAGAGTGTTGAACCTTCAAAACATCTGAACCATGAATAACGACAAACTGAAATTCGTAGTCGATTCACGCAGTTTTGACGGCAGCTGCGTGACCACCATGTCTGACGGAATACACGGCGACTACCATCATGAGACACTGGAGGAACTGAGGGACAGGGAAAAGAACCCGTACCTCACAGCCGTGTCCGGAAATACCGTCCGCAAGATGATACGCATCCACCTGCAATCCCTCTGCGCCCCGTTCAGTGAGATTACGGAAGAAAGATATTTCGACTACATGGATGTCTTGCCCCCCATCCGCCATACCCGGAATTTCTTTTTCCTGGGAGAGCCTTATCATGCGGACATCTACCGGTTCTGCTTCCGGGCGGGCGGACGCTACTTCACGGGACTCCGCTCCGTTACCACGCCAAGAAAGGAGCTGGAACGGCAGATGGACAACCATTACCGGAACATTACCTTCAAAGGAGACATCCTGAAAGAAAAGCCGATGGTCATCTCCGGCCACGCACGGCATGCTTCTATAATTATAGTTCCTTATCTGTTTCTTGACATAAATGGCGAGAAGAAGTTCATCTGCAACCTGATGAGAGGAACGGACGAATCGTCAGGCAGGGATGTAAGGCTGGAAACCGCCAAAATCCTGCGAAGCCTGCGCCGTCATCATTTCCTCTACTTCTCCGGCTATGAGGGAAACGACGATATGGACAAGTTCCTAGGCGAAGTGATGAAGAAAAAGCACACCCTGCTGGCAAACGGCAACTTCCTCCAATATCCCGTGAACCGGGAGTCCGTGTCTTTTACCGGAACGGTCAGGGAAACAGGCGAGCCGTTCTTCTTCCGGATTTACGACAGGGAGCTGTTCCTGCACCTGTTGTACGTCCTGAGAGGCATCAAAAGGGAAAAAGCTAAAATATAACGTGACACATAACGACGGTATGGTGACTGTCTTTCCGACCCGTCACCATACTAAAAAAACAATGAAATCATGAGAACTGTGACCGAAGAATCGTTGCGACGCAGGCTGGCCCGTCTGGAGTCGGCCCTGGAAAGCGAAAAGGCACGCCTGAGAAAAGTATGCGGCGGCATCCCCTGGGGAGCCGGGATGAGGCGTACCAAATGTACCCCCTCATTCCGAAGGGAGGACGAACTGATCGGGAAAATCAAGGCGGTGAGACAGCAACTCTCCCAAATGTCCGCAGGCGGTGACAATCACACGTTTAAAGAAACAGGCAGGTGAATGCCGGCCAATTAACTTGCAAGTCAATAATTTTAAAACCAGTTACGAATATGAACACCCGATTGGCTATAATCCGTTCAGAGGGAAAAGAACATCTCTGCTACCGGGAAGAGGAATGTTTTGTCGATGTATCCTATCCGATGGTGACATTTACCAAAGGGGAGGATGATTTTGAAATTGTCAAATGCGACCATCCGTCCATGGAAGAGACTTTCCTGTATCAGGAAAGCCGTCTCTCAATCGTGATTGAAATGTACCATAACGGCTGGCCGGCATTGTCTCTGAAAGATCCCGTGACCCATGAGATATACACGGTCCTGACGGTCAACTTAGAAGATAAGGCGGCATTCTCACTGCCTGACAGGGCATTCGTGGACATCAACAACAATCCTGATGCCATGGAGTTCCTTCTGTCTAACAAATTGGCTGAGGATACAGGTTATAGACGTCAGAGCGGCCGGGTAAGCTACCCGATGGTCACACTTAACCTTCCGACGTTTTACAGGCTTGACCCACATGCCTTTAGCGCAATATTGAATATCCGGTAATCCTTCCGGGCAATGAATCTGGTATCAACAATCAAATGGAAAGAATCATGAAAAGATATGACATAAGAGTAAGGTATTCCTTCGAGGGCACTTACACGGTAGCGGCAGAAGACCGCGATGAAGCAAAAAGAATGGTAAATGACGATTGCGGTCTTGTTTTGGGCGGCGATATCCACACGACACGCGATGACGATGAAGTGTTGGACTGGGATTTCTGTATCCATCCCGACACGCGGATTCTCTCCTTGCAGGAAAGAGGCGGAAAAGGAAGTTTACCGTCAGAAGCCGTTGATTTCAGCGGCAGGATCAAGGAACTGCGGGGGGACATCATCGACGCGATACGGCAGTTGCTCCATGCTCACTGCGTGAAAGAAATTCGTCTTCCGGAAGAGGATTATGATCCGGTCTGGGTGATATGGTTTGGCAAGAACGGAGAACCATATGAATGCAGGGTGACAGGACTCCGGGTAACGGCGGACAGCCTGACCGTCCTTGCCGAAGAGAAAGAAAGCGGTGACGAGGTGCAGTGTCACAGCCCGTTTGAACTCGGCGCGAAGAACATAGACTGGCTTTATGAGATGTATGAGGCTGTGTGGCATCAACTGAGAGAAACAAACAATGTAGAATCACAAATAGAAGAACCATGAAATATCAAGCGGAAAATACCGTCTCCAGTTTCTTCTACTACATGTGGAACGCCTGGAGCGAGGAGGAATGCAAAACCGTGTATGGCGGCATGTACCCGCATTTCTGGGAAAAATGGTGCGTGGCGACAGACAAGGGCACATTCGGCGCGGCGGAACGGTTCTATCTGGAACTTTCGGAAGACAACCGCAGGCTTTTGGTGGAACGGGCCGTCTCGATATACGACGGACGAGGCCTCAGAAACAGGAACAGAAACATAAAAAATCAAACAGCATGCAGGGAAACATTATCAGTCTGATCTGCAACTCATGCGGTTGCGGTCAAACGGAAGCACAGGAATACCCGGACTCCGAAATCCGGTACCTGCGCGAATTGCAGGAGGCGGACGACCTGAGAGAAGATGACATGGAAACGGCCTGTCTCAACCTCGGTCTTGACCTTGACTACCGGGAATATTTTATCAACCGCCTCGCAGGGGCATAAAAAACTTATGGCTATGACTTATTTTCAGAACATACACTCTCTGGCGGACTTGAAGAAAGAATACCGCCGGCTGGCATTGGAGCACCACCCGGACAAGGGTGGTGACACCGCAATCATGCAACAGGTGAACACCGAGTTTGGAAGGCTTTTTGAGGCTTGGAAAGAAAAACCGGATATTCCCTCGACCTCAACCGGATATGAATATGACTATCCGGGAGCCACGGCAAAGGAATACACCAAGTATGTGTATAACGAATACCGCTGGAAAGGCCGCAATTACAAGGGGCAGCACGCTCCTGAAATTGTGGGACTGGTACGGGCATGGCTCAAGGAGACCTATCCGGGATACAAGTTCTCTGTCAGACGGGAGAATTGCCACTCCATCCATATCCGGTTGATGAAAGCGGATTTCGAGGCGTTCACCAAAGAGTCCGGAAAAGTTCAAGGCGATGTCAACCACCATCATATCCATTCAGACAAATCCTTGACGGACAGGGCAAAGGATGTAATGGTGAATATCTGCGATTTCATCATGTCGTACAATTTCGATGACAGCGACCCCATGACGGACTATTTTCACACCAACTTTTACCTGACGCTCGGAATCGGAAGTTACAAACAGCCGTACAAGGTGGAACCGCCCAAACTCGGCAGCAAAGACAAGCCGGAGGTATTCAAGCATCCGGAAGGTCCGGCACACAAGGCAATGCGCCGGGCATTGGGCAAAGCGCGTTTCGGCTTCATCGAAAGCCGGAAGTATGCCGGGGAAATAATTCTGGGGGAAGACTGTTTCGGCTCACGGGGCGAAGTCTATTTTTGGCCGAAGGAATATTCAAGCGCAAAAATGGCCCAAAAACGCATCGACAAACTGGAGGAAGCCGGAATAAGGTGCGAACTCACCGGCTATAACGGAGGATACATCCGCCTGCTCGGATACACCCCTGAGATGAGAAATTCCCTGGAACGGGAACGTCAGGAGTATGCCGCCGCGTATCAGGCATGGTACTCAAAACAGAATTTAAAAACAATCTGATTCAGAAATTATGGATACAAACAATTTGGACAAGTGGTGGTACGGACTTCCGGAAAACACCAGACAGGCTATAGGAAACGATGGGATATGGGAAAAACTGGATATGCCGTCCCGTTCGGCGCTACACCGGTATTCCCGGCTTAGAATTTACGGAACGGCAAAGGACAGGGATGAGGAACGCACGCTGCTCAATGAAATCGCGTGCGGACTGGGCGACCTTGCCCTTGTCCGTAAAAACGGCATCGCTTTGGAGAAAATGTGCAACGGGAACGGGGAATTTTACGATGAATACCAGGAACAGTTCGACATATTATATGACAATTACGGACATACAATAGAAAATATAAGCTGGCCGGACTGGATCGGACATACAATTCCGACAAACAGGGAACTGGTCCGGTTATTGGAACATCACGGTTACAAGCGTATGGAAATCGATACCGACAGAAGAATCCCGAAAACTTTCTATGTTTTCCGTCGTGGGTTGCACATCAACGCAAGCGAGGACTTGTCTTACCACATCGTACCGCAACAGGACAGTTTCGGACTGGGGCGTTTTGCGGTATGCGCTACCAAAGACGGTGAAAGCTCCCAGCTGGGAACTGACTGTGCCCGGCTCTTTTTGAGGCGCTTCCTTGCCTTCCTGAAGGGTGAAAGAAGCGGGAAAGAGATTATAGATGAAATATGCAACAACCGACAAACTGAACGATAGTATGAAAGCAAAAGTATTCAAGTACAGGTCTGACGGGAATACCGTCGTGGCTCCTTATATGGAACTGGAGCCGTACGCGGAGAATGTATATCTCTCCCTGTCGAGAAAGAACGAATACGGGAATGAAGACGATGACTGTTTCCATGTGGTCTGCCGGATTGAAAACGTTTATTTCTCCAGCGGGCAGTATTCACGCCGGTTCCTCAACGGAGAAAACCGCAGGGACGAAACTGCCGCCTATTGCAGGAACTGGATCGCGGATACGCTTCAGGGCGCGGAAAGAGGAGCCTTTGTCAGGTTGATCTCCGTCCGCGTGTTCGAGGCTCTCGGACTTGACACCACCCCCCTGGTGCAAGCCCGTGAGGCATACAAAAGGAGGCAGGAACAGAAACGCAGGGAACAGGAGGAGAAAGAGGCGGAAGAGCGCAGAGCGCGGGAAGAGCAACATCAGCGGCTGCTCGATGAACAGAAACAGAAATTCCTGGACGGGGAACGGATCACGGGAGGAATGTTCCTTGAAATCACCGGAAGGGACGGTTTTGACATCCATATCAGAACCAAAGGGACATTCAACAGGCATGTAAGAGGCATTGACAGGAACGGAACCGTCAGTTACCGGAAAATCAAAGGTCTCCGGACTCCGGACTTTACCGGATGCCATAAGGCCGTGGGCGATTATCTTGCATTTATAACAACAAGAAAGGGCAAATAATAAAACCTGGCGGTAACGGCGTGCTCCATGCGGCTGTTACCGTTGCCGGCTTCCGGACTCACAACTTACGGTTCAGCGCCATCGCCAACGGAAACATAAACCGGTTATAGGCCTTGAGCTTTTGCAAATTCAGCGCATATCCGGCATAGGGGCTGGTCAGATCGGTATAGAAGAATACATCGGTAAATCCCGCGTGTTCCTCCACAATTTCACCATCCAACGGAATCTCCTCCACATTGAACCGCTCCAGAGGCAGCTCTTCCAGACGGGCATGCTCCGCATTGCCCAATACGTTCAGGTTGCGGTTAAACAGCACGAATCCTTTCTTCCTGTAATCCACACGCATACCATACGGACGCTCCACAAGGAAAGCATCCGCCGCTTTCTTTATATAGTTTTCCATGATCCTGAAATTAGAAACTGCAAAAATACACCATTTGTCCGGCAATGGCGAACAAATCAGGAAGATTATCTCCGGAAGCCATACAAGATCCCGCAACAAGGAACAACCGCATATTTTATTTCCCACCCTGCAAAGGTAGTCCCGTGTCCTGTGTACCCGTACAAGGTCAGGCCCCTGCGGGGTTGGCTGAAAGAAAATCATCCTCGCTTCGCTGCGGTATTTTCTTTCGCCAAACCTTGCGGGTACGGCCACGGGACTGTCAGGCAGGCGAGAAATAAAAATACCGGCTCCCGGAGCCGGACGTGTTTAACAGATAAAAATACAAAAGTCATGAAAATCCTGAATGAAGAACATTTCGAGAATGTAAGGCGCTATGCCGAATCCATCGGTGACACCTCGCTCCAAAAATGTCTGGAACGGTTGAAAAGCTGGGAAGAAAACCCTGACTGTCCCTGCGAAATCTCACTCTACTACGACCATGCCCCGTACTCGTTCGGCTTTACACAGCGCTATCCCGATGGAAGGACAGGTATTGTGGGAGGTCTGCTCTATCATGGAATACCTGACAGATCGTTTGCCGTAACATTGCAGCCGTTCCACGGATGGCAGATACATACCTGAAAAACATGAGACTCGACAATGACCGAAAAGCAGACTTCAGAACAGAGAATCCGAGGTCTGCTTTTTCATTTCTTGCTGTAAAGATAGCCGTTTCCCGGGCTGATTGCGCAAGGCGGCCCCTTTCAGGGGCTGGGTTGGCTGAAAGAAAATCATCCTCGCTTCGCTCCGGTATTTTCTTTCGCCAAGCCTTGTCGCAATCCCCGGCAAACAGGCCGGAAAGACACCAAGAAATAAAAATGCCTACCCATGTAGGCCGATGTTTTACTTAAAAAAGAACGGATATGGAAACACTGGATTATAACCGGCTGCTGCTTGTCTCTCTGTGGCAATACAACCACCATGGGGATGAAGGGCTGACTCCCGCACTTTTCGAGGAAACGTTCGGAAAGGTCTATGGAAGTCACTGCTACGAAAAATGGACCGGCTACTTCAATCAGAATCTCTGGGACATGATTGCCTATTTCAGAAGCGAGAAGGAGAACGGACAGAAGTTCTGTGATATGGTTGCCCGCCAGGTCAAATTGTACCAACAAAAACGCTCTCAATATGAAGTACGGTAATTTTTATGATTTGGAAAGCCTGACTCTGCTCAACAGGCATGAAGGGTGTGCCTGTTCCATAAAGGAGTGCGACGTGGAGAAGGTGAACCGGCTGATTTCAAGGATGCGGGAGGACAGGGAAAGAGTCAGTTTACCGACCGCAGGGGATGTCGTCACTTATACTACCCGTGGCGGTGACTATTATCCGCAGGCACACATTGAAAGGGGCGATGACCGGGAAGTCCATATTTGCCTTCTCCCACAGACACCTTTCTGCCATGAAAATGAAAAGTGTACCGGTTACAATACGGAAGGAGGCCCTTGGGTTATAACCGGTCCGGAATTGCTGCTTCCCGATGGCATACGCAGCAAACAGTTCCGGATGTGGGGGCATACCGGAAGGCACAGGAACGGTGCCGTCCTCTTCCACACATTCGTCAGGGCATGGAAATACACGGAACCCGATCCTCTGTACGGAAAGTACACCACAAAAGAATGGACGAGATACATCATCGAGTGTCAGCCGGATATTGAACCGGCTGATGCCTTTATCTATCGGAATGAGTCATTCACCCTTTACTCGCGGGAAGAACTGGAGCGGCTGGTCGGGATTCTGCACGGAGAACTTTTCAACGGATTCCGTCCCGGTCTGTTCATACTCTGGGCATACCGTATGGAATGGAAGGAACTTCCCACATGGGAATGGAACATGCTGAAAGCGGAAACGCACCTCTTTTTCCTTGGCGTCTCCCCCGTCAAGATACGGACAGACCATAACGGACATACAGTAACCTTCTATAAAAAAACAGAACAATATGACACGCTATGAGACATCCCCAGAAGTCCGGCCACTTGAAAAGACAATCTGTGAGTTTGCAGGCTTGAACGGGTACGATCCGATGAACGTGTTCACAGATTTCCTGCGTTACGTCATACACGGATTCTCACCGGGCGCTCCTCCGCTGAAAGACTGGAGGTACAAGCGGCAGCAGAATGCCGCATTCATGAAAATGTTTGCGGAATGGGTGCGGCTCATGCAGAAGCAGCTGGAGGCCGCATCCTGGTATGACGCGTTAGGAGACCTTTTCATGGCGCTCAGTTCCAGAAAGGGACAACAAGCGCAAGGGCAGTTCTTCACTCCCGTACATATCTGCGACCTGATGGTAATGTGTACGGAAACGGACGGAAAAAAGACCGGGCAGAGGATAAACGACCCTACCTGCGGAAGTGGGCGTCTCCTGCTGGCATATCATGTACGCCACCTGGGTAATTATCTTGTCGCGGAAGATGTCAACCGTACCTGTTGCCTGATGACCATATGCAATATGCTCATTCACGGCTGCGTGGGGGAAGTCATCCACCATGACAGCCTCTGCACCGAAAACTTCATGGACGGCTGGATGGTAAACCATACACTGACCCAGACGGGCATTCCTTCCATTCGCCGGATGAGCGAGGAGGAATATCGGACAAGCAGGAACATGTCCGTTGACCTGCTCAGAAAGCGGAAAGAGAAATTGCGCCAAATGCAGCCGGACAAGAAACAATTGCCATAAAAACATGGCAGAATTTATAAACAATAAAACGAATGATTATGAAACTGAATGTTAGCAATGAATTGAAATCCCGCCTGGTGCATGCGGCGGAAAACGGAAGTGTGATAGCCAAAGACATCCTTTCGGAAGTAAAAAAGAACGTACCGGTGGAAGAGATCATACGCGGTACCTACAACTGCTTCTCCACCAAGCGCAAGCGGACGGAAGCGGGCACGTTCAAGAAAATCCGGATCGTGTTCACGGCCTGCAGCAAGGATCTGGCCCATCCCAGTTTCCCGGACCGGAACAACCCGCAGGCACCCTGGTTCCCGGAGAACCGGACAGACCTGGAACCCTCCACGTTTGTGGAACTGTTCAAGAACCTGCCCAAGTACTCACCCGACGAAATCAATTATTTCTGTAGTTCTCTCTCATTGGACAGCAAAGTCACGGTCAGGCTGCATGAAAGCATGAACGACTTCATGGAAGCCTATCTGGAAAGCAACTACAGCCCCATCTCCGACAGTGACACATCCAGCCTGCACAGTTCCTGTATGCGGTATGAGGACAAGGCACGCAACGCCGCTGACTTCTATACCAACTTCGCCGGCGCTAAAATCCTTGTGGCAAGGGACGAGAGCAACAACATACTCGGACGGGCTGTCGTATGGAACGAGGTAACATTGTGGAAATCAATAAACACACCGATTGCCGCCTCCCTGCTGGACCGCATCTATTCCTCACACGCATTCGTCGCCGAACTGATCCGCAAGCAGGCGCAGGAGGCGGGCATCCTGTTGCGACGCAGATACAACGATTATACACATACAACGGATTTCACCGTACTGAATCCCATTGAGGGGCAGGAATGGGCGGCCGGAGACAATATACAGGTTTCATTGACGGTGAAAGTGCCCGCCTGCAGGTGGCACAAGAAAGGGGTGCCTTACCTCGACACGTTCTACAGCCTCCATCTGACGGACGGTAACCTGGAACTGAGAAATACGGAGGGCGACACGAGCATAGCCACCTGCCGGAGCACGGAAGGGCGCGCAAACAGGAGAAAATATGTATGTCCCAAATGCGGAAAGATACATTCCTTTCCGGATACGGCATTCTGCAAGAATTGTCAGGACATGTTCTATATATCCACCGTATTCGGAAAAGTACTGAAAGGCACGTCCGCGGAATACAAGGGAAAGAAATATCCGTCCTTCCTCTTCAAGAAGGGACGTCCCGTACCGGAGTTCAGACGGTACCTGCAAATCGAAAAGTTGTTCATCTCCTGAAAAGTCAGTATCATGGAAAAATTAATGGCTCTTTACAACATCTCCTCCCCCTCCGGCAAGGAGGGGAAGATGGCCGGGTTCATCATCGGGGAACTCAGGCGGATGGGTATTCCTTTCCGGCAAGACCGGCACGGAAACATCTACGCGGTCAAAGGCAACCGGAAAAGCTACCCCTGTGTCGTGGCGCACATGGACGAGGTACACCGGCGCAAGACAGGCACCTATGCGGCCCATCTTGTGGCGGACTCGATGATTGTCGGCTATGACCGCAAGCGTAAACGGATGGCCGGAATCGGCGCGGATGACAAGAACGGCATCTGGATCTGCCTGAAATGCCTGGAGGATTTCAAGGCGGTGAAATGCGCCTTCTTCGTACAGGAGGAGATAGGATGCATAGGCAGCGGCCATGCCGACATGTCCTTCTTTTCCGACTGCCGTTTCGTCATCCAGTGCGACCGGAAAGGGAACGGGGACATGGTGACACAAATCAACGGAATGAGGCTCTGCTCCAATGAGTTCATTTCGGCAGTAGATCCCCGGAGGTACGGTTACAAGCCTGCACAGGGGCTGGCTACGGATGTGGCGGCATTGAAAAGGAACGGGCTGGAAGTATCCTGCGTCAATCTCTCCTGCGGATATTATGAACCTCATACGGACAACGAGTACACCATCCTGGCGGATCTTTGCAAGTGCTACCGGTTTGTCCGGCACATCATCTGTTGCCATAAGGAAACCAGCACGCATATACCGGAAACGGAAAGAAAACCCTTCCCCGGATATTATGAACTGTTCGGAACGGCCGGATATAGCGAAAAGGATTATATCCGTCTGTCAGAAGAGTACAGATCTGAATTTACTAAAACAAGCAGGACAAGCCATAAGAACAAATTGTAATTTATCAACGACTTTAAAAACAAGAAATATGGAAGCAACAGTCATGCCGGCCACTGCACCGGTACAGAAACAGCAGGGACTCAACCAGGTAGTCATCAACAAGGTACGGCGAATGATAGAAGGCAGGCAGGGGGATGTCATGGACACCATCAACCGTCTGCTCAGTGAGGGACGGATCGCGCAGGATTTCATCGCTCCCATCGGGGTAAGCCAACGTAGCAAGGAACGCCCCGTTATCTCTTTCAAAGCGGAAGGAAGGGTACAGATGGCAATGCCCGAAGGGAACTTCAACCTGCACGGCAACGCCATAAGCCAGATTTCGGAGAAGATGGGCATTCCCGCCAAATACCTGCGCGAGCTTTCCGCCGGGGATGTTTGGCAGAAACAGTTGTGCGCCACCATCCTGAACGAGCATTCGGGATGGACCGAGCGTACACGGGTACTGATACGGGCGGTAGGAATGGAAGTCCGGGGCGTATTGTCGGACTCCTACCGTCGGCTGAACTCGGTGGATATCCTGACCGCTTTCATCCGTGAGGCGGGAGGACAGGGAGCGGTCGTGTCCGATGCCTATATGAACGACACGAAAGTATGGTGTGAGACAATCCTGCCCACTCCGATAGAGATACCCACCCGTAAGAACGGAACGGTCATCATCTTCGCAGGAGCACGCTTCTCCACATCCGACTATGGCAACGGATCGGTCGATATGCGGTCGTTCCTGCTCAACGGGGCGTGCCTGAACGGGATGGTCAGGGAGTCCGTCATGCGGCAGATACACCTTGGAGGCCGACTGCCGGAATCCCTGTCCCTCTCCCAAAAGACCTACGAACTGGACACGCAGACCACCGTATCGGCTGTTTCCGACCTGACCAAAGGACTGTACAGCAAAGACACCATCATGCAGAAGGCCATCGAAATTCAAGGAGCATCGGAGATAGACGTGGATTTCGACAAGGAACTGAAGAATCTGGTGCAGAAAGGAGCCTTGTTGAAAAACGAGGGACGTGAGGTCGAGAAACTGCTGATGAACAACAATCCTGACGACGGAGTTACAGGCGGGGCCACGCTATGGAAACTGACACAGGGAATCACCGCCTTTGCAAGGGAACAGCAGCCGGAACGCTGCCGGGAACTGCATGAAATTTCGGGACAGCTGATGAACCGGGTAAAGATAAATTAAGAGTGGCTAAGACTAAAGCCGTGAACGACGATGGCCAGCATCCGTTCACGGCTTTGCATAATTTCAATCTAAGGTATATAGAACAGTTCAAACTCCTCTTTTCTTCTCCTCTCTATGCTTGGAATGACTTTCCCCTGATAACAGCGGAACGATATATATTCCCTGTAAATATCCCGGTCGCCACTTTCCAGTTTTTGAATCAGTCTGCTTTTGGGTATCTTCCCGTTTCCAATCAGACGGTAACAGCCCACATTAAAACCTAACAGACTTAAAAGAAGCGAGTCTTTTCCATATTTACGGAATACCTTCAGGCATCGTTCAAGGTCGCATCTCAAAAGTGAGTCCGCCTGCGCCTCGCTCAGGTTCTCGGTCAGCTTCTCATGGGGGAGCAGGCGGTGTCCAAAACCGATGTAAGGCATTTTCCCCCGATGCCAGCCTTCCCACCGTTTGATGTTGGAAACCGCCTTTTCCAGCATGGAGGGCGGATCTTCGGCACGAACATTCAAAGTGAACGGCAGTACCATCAGAATAAACAAAAGTTTCCTCATTCCGTTCAATTCCTTACCTCCACATCCAACATGCAATACGTATGTCCATCCCCGTAGCTCCACCTTCTTCCCGTTACGGTCACCACACTTTCCGCCAGGTATTCCGCAAGGGACTGCCGTTCCGTTTCCGCATTCTTTTCAAAGCAGTGACAGGCCGGTGTCGTTTCCAACAGGTTGCGGGAGGACTTGTCGAGTATCATTGTCCAGACAGCAACAGATGCCATCATATCGTGAAAGGAAAGAAAAAGCTTTCTGTAAGTTACTGACAGAATTCAACACTATATAATCCCCCTCTTCCAAGGATGGAAAAGCCGCCCTGAAAGACAGAAAATCCATAAACCCCTCAAAAATATAGCAAATCCCGCTCTCCGGTGAGCTGATGATACAACTGATGTCCTTGGGAGCGATACAAGCCTTGAAATACCTGTTCCGTATCTCGTACCCTCCGGAAATATTAGGGAAAGCGATGGCAAAATAATTTTTCCCGTTCCGCTTAAAATGAGCCTCCTTGCATGCTTTTCGGGCCGTTTCCGTATCAATGCACCGTTCCTCCAGATAGGCAAGCAGTATCCGGTTGGCAAGAGGCGTGATTTTCAAGTCCTGAAAGGCGGGATACGCTTTTTCAAAAGGGCAGGAGACAGTAGCCGGCTTCAAAACCGTCCTTTTATCCTCAATACACCGTAACACACGGCTTACATCCTGTGTCCGATAAATCTCCTTGGCTAATGTTATAATATCCCCTCCTTTCCCCAGACCGAAGTCATACCATAGTTCCTTATGGAGGTCTACCTTGAAAGAGGCCTCCTTTTCCGTCCTGAAGGGCGATTTGTACCATACGCTGTTCCCACGCTGTATTACCGGTTCATGTCCGAATCCGGCTAAAAAATCAACAAGCCTGATGTTCTTTGCTTCCTGTATGTTCATGACATCTCATTTTCATGGATTTAGGCAAAGAACCGCTTTATCTCTGAAACATGAAAAGCAATGTCATCAGATGTCGTCAGAAATCATCAGATGGCACAGGGCTTCTTCTATAGATATGATTTATATGAAAAACGGATACTGATAGTATTCTACGGCGTTTTTGTAAATTAACCGTAGAATATTACCTGTCATTCGGAAAATAATCGTATTTTTGCGAATGGAAAAAGAACTTCTAAGGTGGATTATATGAATGATATAGTTAATAAAGTTGCGTCTCTCGGAGGGACTATATCCACAACGGATATATCTCACCTGTCGGAATATAAACAGGTGTTGCGGGCTAAAGAACGTGGCGATTTGATAAGATTGCGTCATGGAGTATATGCCGCTCCCGAGGCATTGCTAAACACGATGATAGACGTGGAGAGGATAATACCGAATGGTGTTGTATGCCTATACAATGCCTGGACATATCATCAACTGTCTACGACAGTCCCGCCTGCTTTTTGCATAGCCATTGCCAATAAAAGGAAAGTAGTGCTTCCACACGTCCTGCCTATAGAACTTTATTATTGGAAAAAAGAGAACTTGGAGTTTGGGATTATGGATGCGGATATATCGGGATATAAAGTTCATATTACTGATATGGAACGAAGTGTTTGTGACGCGGTGAAGTACCGGAACAAGATTGGTCTGGACGTTTGCGCGGAAGTAATACGTACTTATCTGAAAAAGCCGAACCGTAATCTCGCCCGTTTGCAGGATTACGCCAAGCGCCTAAGAGTGTTTAACACGTTGAAAAATTACCTCGAAATCGCAATAGAATAAGATAATGGGAAAGAAAAACTATGGCAAGTCTGTAAAGACACGCTTGCTCAACCTCATGAATGAGACAGGCTATAAATACATGTATCTTCTGGCAAGGTACTTCAACGAGAGACTGCTTTACAGGGTTTCTGTAAGCCAGTACAAGGACAAATTCTTGTTGAAAGGCGGCTCTTTGCTTTATGCCATGAATGGACTTGAGGCTCGTCCTACGGTTGATGTGGATTTTATGGCAGACAGGATCAGTCGTGACAGGGATTTCCTGGCTAGTGTCTTCCAAGAAATCCTGGGTATTGTATGCCATGAAGATGGGGTATCTTTTGACGCAGGAAGTATCAAAATAGAACCGATTACAGTCGAAAAGAAATATTTTGGTACAAGATTCTATTTTACTGCCCATCTTGCTGATCGAACACGGAGGCTATAGCAATATGTATATGGATTCAATAAAATACAACGAAATCACCCAGGTTAACCGTGCTTCCCGTAAAGCATACGAGCAGATTCAGTCCGAAGGAATTAAAGATGTATATTATTTGTCCCGCGAAGACCTGAACATACCGTCCGGTGGTTGGGTTGACTATGTGCACCCGTCCGACTTCGGAATGCAGCAACAAGCGGCAGCCGTAGAAAGAAAGGTCCGGGAAATCCTGCATATTCCTTTAGGCAGCTTGACAACAACCATTCCCGTCACCCAACGCCGGGAACCGAACATGTATGAATGGCAGATTCGTCACCGCACTTTCCTGGAGCAGGTACGCAACCATCCGCCTAAAGCTGTAATCTTACGCAATTCGATCACCCACTATTGGGGTGGCGAATTAGAACACCGCAACAAGAACGGACGAGAGGCCTGGGAAAAGCTCATGCGACCTGCTGGTTTCCAGAACCTAGGCTGCGGATGGGACCGCATCGAAAATGTGCTTTGGCGTGTATACCACGGTGAACTGGACGGCTACAAAGCAGGAAAAGTCGTCTTGATGATCGGCACGAATAATTGTGGCCTGAACAGCGACAGGGATATCGTCGAAGGTCTCCGCTTCCTCCTTTCCGCCATCCGTCAGCGACAACCGGAAGCCTCCGTCAAAGTGATCGGCATCCTTCCCCGTCGCAATTAGGAACAATGGGTAAGGAACATCAACTTCGATATTAAGGAGATGGTGGAAACGGAAGGTTACGAATTTGCCAATCCGGGAACTGCCCTATTGCTGCAAGACGGCAAAATAGACGAAAGCCTGTTTATCGGTGATGGCCTCCATCCGAATAACAGAGGATATGAATTGATTGCCGGAGAGATCGCATCCTCCAACAAAAGTTTTTGAAAAATAATCCTGCATTCCTTTACCTGTATAGCGGAATATTTCGCATTCACGTTATTACAGATGAAGGGAATGATATAATTCGGGATATTCAGTCAATGAGCTAAACTAAAATGGTTTGTTTACTGAATGTCCCTTTTAATACAGAGCCTTTGGGGCTTTTTCCTGCAACTTTTCGAATTTTTTTCGGTAGGAAAGTGGGCTTATACCTGTTTTACTCTTGAAAAAGCACGAGAAGTAGTTGGCCGACCCGAAATTTAACTTCATTGCAATGTCTTGGACCGACATTTCCGTATTGTCCAGTAATTTTTTGATATTACTAATTTTTTGTTGTAAAATGTATTGATGGATGGTGATTCCGGTGTATCGCTTGAATGATTTCCTGAGATTGGAATAGCTCATGTTGATGGATTCGGCAATGTCTTCCGGTGTTAATTTGTCGTAAATGTTTTCTAGAATCAGTACGCATGCCTCCTGTATCTTCTGCAGAGAAGCTGGTTCACAATCATAGTTTTTGTTGATCGAATAGATATCGCCGATCATATGCATCATAATTCCCGCCATGACAGCTTGAAATCCGGGTGACTGTGCCTTGGCACAGTCAAGCATTTCAAGAAAATGCTTGACTGTGCCTTGGCACAGTCAAGCATTTCAAGAAAATGCTTGACTATTTGTTCGTTTATGCCGATGTGGATAATGGGATCATTAGGTTGGAAAATCTTATTGAGTAATTTATTAAAATATTCTCCTTGGAAAGTTACAAAATATTCATTCCATCCGATGTCTTTTGCCGGTCGGTATGTATGCCATTCTCTGGGAAACAAAAGGAAAACATCTCCTTTAGTTATTTTTTTTTCGGAACAGTTGACGGACTGAAATGTTCCTCTCCCTTTTGTAATATAGATTAAGGAGAATTCGTCTAAGATTCGTCCTCGTTCGGGATTGAAGGTGTATCCGAATGGATGGCCTTTTGGAGGATAGCTGTCTAGAAACTTGGTGGATTGGAATCCTATACTGCTCACCGACATTTTCCATATGTCTTTATCTTTATTGTTTGCTAAGTATTTGACAATGTTGTGTTTATTGTAGTCTACATTCATTTTTTTTGTTTTTAGTATTTTTTATCTATTTGCATAAATCTCAGAATAACTTTTTTATTTAATATCCACCTGTCCTCAGTTTTAGTTTGTTCCCTTTATTGATGAGGAATCGGGAGCGGTCTGTTAGAGTAGATAAGAGCGTCATTACAGTGGATTTGAGCATTGGAATCGGGATTCAGCCATTTGAATGTAACGATATGTTTTCCTTCTGGCAACTGATATTTCCAGAACAGGTCTACACGATGATTTTTCCCGGTTGGTAGAACAGCCCTTTCAATGATTTTTCCGTCAACATACATTTCTACTTGAGCAACATAGTTTTTAGCTCCCCGGATGTAGCCCGTGAAAACGATACCTGTCCCTTCGAAAGTAAATGAGCCGAGGTGTCTTAGTTCCTTCCGGATTTCCTGACGGCCAATTGGGAACATGCCTTCGAATGCTTGTTCAAAACGGACTGGAACAGGTGTCTGGCAGACAATAGTAATATTGTCTCCACTGATGCTGCCACCGTTGCGTTTGATCATCTGCAATGCATGTTTGAAAGAGGTTTGGTAGGTCTGGTTTAAAGACATATCTGTATAGGCAAAATTGAGGTTCTCTACTTCACGCAAGTTTTTCATCCAGTATTCGGGAATCTGGCTATATCCTTGTATAGTGGCCAGAATGCCTGCTGCAGATGCTGGATTGCAGTCGGAGTCTTGTCCGCAGCGTGTTGAGATATCCATAGTTTTATAAAAATCACCCTCTCCGTACAGCAATCCCATAACTACGTATGCGCAATTGATGACGGCATCAATATTGTATGGAAGTAAAGTCCCTTCAGGACAGCCGATATCCTGATTCCATTTTTTTTCACATTCAGCCCATGTTTGTTTCCAGTCGTTTGGATATTGTCGATGCCATTGGATTACATCGTTCATACACTGGTGGAAGCGGCTGTTTTCTGGAATGGTTTTCAAGGCTTCTTGGACTACTATGTTAATGTCATCGGAAATGAAAGCAAGCGAATACATGGCACCTATATAGACCCCACCATACCATCCATCGCCATAATTCATGATATGACCGATCTTATCTGATATTTCGGAAGCTGTATTTGGCATACCTGGTGTCATTAAGCCAGCAAAATCGGCTTCGATTTGGTAATCGATATCATCGGCATGTGGGTTATTCAGCCAATGTCCGGAAGCAGGAGGCATAATGCCGTTTAAAATGTTGTAGCGTGCTGCCTGATTGGCGTGCCAAAGTCCATAGTCTGCGTGAGCAAATGCGTGTGCGAAAGAGTCGACTGGAGCGTCTATTCCCAAACGGTCGAAGACCTCTACGAATGTCAAATCCATATAGATGTCATCAAACAATCCGGGAGCATGCTTGAAATAGTTCTTGATACACCCATCTGCATAGCTAATTGGGACGTAGTCTTGAATCATGGCGCTTCGATAACGGAATTCAGTCGGACCTCCGTATGCTACGCCGATCGTTTGTCCAGCCCAGCCACCTTTGATTTTGTCTAATAGCCTTTCTTGGCTGATCGTATAGGTTTGAGGAAGACTATCTGTTTTTTCCAATGTCTGTTGTGAGCAAGAAAGCATTCCTGTTGCAAACCCAATTGCTAAAAAGAGTAGGATTTTGTTCATCATAAGATATGTTTTTAGTGTTATTGTATTAAAATATGAAATTTAGTTAACGATGAAACAAAGATAATAAAAAGGATTCTTCTCTTTTGTTTAAAAATAGACGTGAAAAGATAAACTCAATAATAACATTTAAGAGGTGAATGATATATATATAGTTGAAAAATAATTTGTTATAAAATATTATTTTCTTATCTCATTAAGATAAGAAAATGGATGTGGTGTCAAAAAAGAAAGGATTTATGTCAAAAAAAATAACAAATGACAAAAAAGATTTTTTCTAAGGAAAGTCATAGAAGTTTGATTTATTCGAATGGTCAAAAAACTGTATAAAAATACCATTCTTTATGGTTTTGTTTTTTTTTAAAAATGAATATTTGCAAATAATGTTTAACTTTAATGATAGTAATTATGAAGAGTCGGATTCTATTGTTTTTGGGGCTTCTATCCTGTATAGGATTGCAGATGTTTGCCCAAGTCTCTGTTTCAGGGAAAGTAGTTGATGCAGGTGGAATAGAAATGCCTGGTGTTAATATTGCAATTAAAGGAACGATGGTCGGTACGATGACAGGTACTGATGGTACGTTTACTTTATCAAGTATTCCAGGTGGAAAAGATGCCGTATTGGTTTTTTCGTTTATCGGTTTTAGGTCCCAAGAGGTGAAAGTGGGAAATCAGACGTTTATTAATGTCAAATTAGAAGAAGATACCGAGCAACTGGAAGAAGTTGTTGTTATCGGTTATGGAACGGCTCGGAAAAAAGATCTTTCCGGCGCAATTTCAAATGTGCAGATGACAGATGAACTTGCTGCTCTGCCAAATCCGAACGTAATGGGGTCCTTATCTAGTAAAGTGGCAGGTTTCCGTTACTCTCCTACCAATAGTGCGGGGGGAGATAACTTCAGTAGTCTGAATATCCGTGGTAAGAATGCAATTCCTGCTGATGTTTCAGCTGGCCAGCAAAGTGTCAATCAGCCGTTGTTGATAGTCGATGGCGTGATTAGTTTTGGTTCAATCAATGAAATCAATACGAATGACATTCAGAGTGTAGACGTGCTGAAAGATGCTTCTGCTGCGGCAATTTACGGTTCACGTGCTGCTAATGGTGTGATCATTATTACGACTAAAAGAGGATTGAGCGAAAGGCCGGTAATCAATGTGAACTCGAGTTGGAACTTTTCCGGTTGGTCTCGTATGCCGAAAATGGTGACGGATGAAGAAAAATTCTTCCGCAACCGTTTCTATGCAAAACAGGCAGGCGGTAGTATTCCTTCTGATGCTGTCTGGTCATCTGATTTTGATAGAGCTCAGTTGATGAATACGGTTGAGTATGATGCTTATAATGAGGGTGTTTATACAGACTGGCTGGATGAAATCTCACGTACCGGTTTTGGCCAAAAGTATGACGTGAGTGTTTCCGGTCGTTCAAAAATTGTGAACTATTATATTTCAGGTGATTATACGCGCCAAAAGGGTATTCGTAAAGGGGATGATTATGAAAAATATAACATCATGACCAAGTTGGATATTCAGGCAAAGGAATGGTTGAAAATTGGTTTGAAGGGGAATTATTTAGGTGCTAAAGAATGGGGAGTTCCTGCTCGTATTCAGAACGCCACTTGGATGACACCCTATTCTTATACGCATGCGCGTCAGCCGGGGTACGAGAATTGGCCGAATTCCAGACCTGACGGCAATTCTGCCAGTCCGTTTTGGGGATCTGGTGCTGGTGACTCTCATTTGTGGACAGATGATCAGAAGCGTAATTATAACATCAATGGTGTTGCGTATGCACAGGTAGATTTTCCATTTCTACAAGGGTTGTCTTATCGTATTTCATTGAATGCCCGCCGTAATTCAGCTATGCGTGATGTTTTTAATGATCCTCGTATTTGGGTGAATACGGACAATACTGCTGATATGGACAATCCGGATAAATTTGGGGTGAATGTTGAAGGTTATTCCTATACACAACTTTCTTCTACCTGGAACGTAGATAACATCTTTACATATACGCGTGATTTTAAAAACCATCATGTGGATGCCATGATTGGTTATACACGTGAAGCATCCAACAGCGAATTGCTCCGTACCGATTTTAAGGGATTTTCTGTTCCAACTACGTTAGGGGTTTATAAACAGGACTTGGCTAATACACGTACAATTCGCCGTGAACGTACAAGTAGTTCTGCCATAGGTATATTGACTCGTGTTAATTACAATTATAAAAGTACTTACTATGCGAATTTCACGTTTCGCCGTGATGGTTATTCAGCCTTCTCTGCTGGTAACAAGTGGGGTAACTTCTATGGTGCCTCTGCAGCTTGGGTGTTGAGTAACGAAAATTTTGTCAAAGACAACGCGGATTGGTTGGATTATCTGAAGCTCCGTTTCTCTTGGGGACAGAACGGTAGTCGCTCCGTTTCTCCGTATGCGACGATTGGTTCGGTTGGAACCACTTATACTTGGTTTGGAGATTCTGCTTCCGGTAGTGCTTTCGGACTGGTTCCTTCTTCCTTGCCGAACCGTTCTTTAACATGGGCGACTGTTGAAAAGTTTAATGTAGGTATTGATTACAATGTATTGGCCGGTCGTTTGGGAGGTGCCGTTGATGTATATGCGGGTAAAACGACCGATATGTTGATGGATCGTTCTGTTCCGTATCCTACCGGTTTCCAGACTGCTAAAGCAAATGCTGGTAAAGTGACGAATAAAGGTATTGAAATCACATTGAATTCTGTGAATATTGATGGTGATGGTAAGGAAAAGTTCCGGTGGGAAACTAATGTGGTATTTGATTTGAACCGTAACGAAATCAAGAGCTTGTATGGTAAGAACTACAAAGGTGAAGAAGCGGATGATGTGGCCAATGCGGTTGCCTACGGTTTTGATAGTTACTATGCTTTAATTATCGGCAAACCGATCGGTGCAGCATATGATTTGAAGAAAGTTGGGGTTTTCCAGAGTCAGGAAGAAGTTGATAATTATGTGGACAAGGATGGTAATAAGATCATGCCGAATGCGGTTCCTGGTGATTTGAAGTTCGAAGATTTTAATGAGGATGGCAAGATTGATGCCAATGATCGTCAGTATTTGGGATCAATGGACCCGTTGTTCACAATTAATTTAGGGAACACATTGAGTTATAAAAACTTCTCTTTGTATTTCAACTTTCGTTGGATGCAGGGCAATGATACTCATTTCTTAGGCTATAATCCGCACGCTTACAGTATAGGTGGTAGTGGTGCCCAGCTGGATGCAGTTGATCCTTGGACCCCGACAAATCATACCAACGATTATCCTCGTTATGGATACAATAACTCTTTGAACTATCAGTACTGGAGTCCGCGTTCCTTCTTAAAATTGAAAGACTTGGTATTCTCTTATAATTTTGATCAAAAATTGATTAAACCTTATGGAATCGAAGGCCTTCGTTTGTATGTCTCCGGTACAGATTTGTTTACAATCACAGGCTGGACAGGTTTGGATCCTGAAGATGGGGGTACGATTGCGGGTGGCCCTACATCCAGCAGTATGGGTAGTAAAGGTACCTATCGTACATTCACAGCCGGCATTAACTTGACATTCTAATAGTAAATAAAAAAGAATTACGTATGAAACTCACGAGATATTTTTTTGTAGTAGCTGTTAGTACAGCATTGGCAACCGGTTTGACCGGGTGTTTAAGCCAAGATGAATTTTTGGAAGAGCATTCTTATAAATTCGATGACCAGACATTTTATCAATCAGAATCAGATATGGAATTGGCTCTTAACGGTTGTTATCGCCAGATCCAGTCTTTGATGATGGGGCAGACGCATGGAGCTCACTCTTGGATGATTGGGGGAATCGGATTGGACACATATAGTCAAAAAGGAGGAAATGATCATTTTTCAAATTGGAATACATTGACTTCTGAAAGTGGATATACACGTCATTGGTATGATAATTTGTTCAAGTTGATCAACCGGGCCAATACTGTCATTGATATGATAGACGAACGTGTTAATATCCAATATTCTTCTGAAGAGAAGAAACTGGCTATCCGTGCAGAGGCTGTATTTTTCAGGGGATGGGCGTATCGTGTATTGGCCGGTATGTATGGCAATGTGCCTATTCTGGAACACCATGCGACAGAAATTACTACGGGATATACACCAAGTAATCGTCAAACTGTATGGGAATTCTGTAAGAAGGATTTTGAATATGCTGCAGTTAATCTGCCAAAGACAGCCTCTAAACCGGGCAAGCTTACACGAGCTGCCGCTGATCATTATTTGGCGGAAATTAGTTTAGCATTAGGGGATTTTGATAATGCTGTGGCTGCCTCTACTCGTGTTATCGATGGTACGGACGGAGATTATCACTTGATGACGACTCGTTTTGGTTCTCGTGCTGGAGAGGCCACCGATCGTTATGGTAATTCATTGGCTGCTCCCGCTGGTGCTTATTGGGATCTTTTCCGTGAAGGTGGCAACCAGAACTCAACAGATAACAAAGAAGCTATTTGGGTTTGCCAATATAATTATGGAACTTACTCTACCGGTGGCGGCGGTAATGAATGGTGGCGTATTAATGCCAATAATATCGAGTCGGTTTGGATGTCTACGACTGTTCGGAATGATACGAAAAAACGCACTTTGTCAAATGGAACTCAGATATATTTATGGGGTGACAATGTGGCTTGTTTTCAACCAGGTATTATGGGTAGTGCGAAATCGAATGTACCGAGTGCGAAAGATCGCTATGAAGCGAATATTGCCCGTGACTCGATGGGGGGGAATGTGGCTTATCAAGGAACCGGTATTATTCCAACCTATTATGTACGGGATCGTTTATGGGAAGAGTCTTGCAAAAATGGTAAGGTAGATTTTCGTGGTTCTGAGGTCATGATTCAGCGAAACTGGTATACGCCGGGGGGAACGCGTTGGCTGGATGAAAAAGCTGCTGCTTATGCACGGGCAGAAAAGGCTAGAGGCACGGCCGATGAGGCGGCTTATGCTATTACGGCTTCTGATACAGTTGAAATTTTCCCTCGTTTTTGGAAATTTTCTGATGACAGACATCCGAACGGTGACAACAAAGCCTATGACTGTGATTGGTATATGTTGCGTATAGCTGAAACTTATCTGATTCGTGCAGAAGCTTATTTGGCATTGGGAGAAAAGTCGAAAGCTGCTGCTGATATCAATGTATTGCGTGATCGTGCTAATGCATCTTATTGTACAGCTGCCGATATCGATATTGACTATATTTTGGATGAACGTGCTCGTGAGTTGTTGGGAGAGGAAAACCGTTGGATCACGTTGAATCGTTTATCTGTCAATCCGAATGCAACGTATATTAGCGATTGTCATCCGATTCAGGATGAAACGACGGGTAATACGATGTATGATCGCGCTCGCAAATATGCTTTCGGGTATGAAAACTTGTCTGGTTCTAATCAACCGCGCGAATGGGATCCAGTAGAAAAACGGTATATTTCCAACTTCCATCCGTATAATTATCAGTATCCGATTCCGACGCAGGTAATTCAGTCTAATACAGGTATTGAATATCCGCAGAATACTGGATATTAATAAATTGGAAAATAATAATATTAGAAAAGAAAGGGTGGTAAAAATGCTGCCCTTTCTTGTTTATGTTGAACATCGGAAAAGTGAATACAAGTGGGAGATGTATATGTGGATGTTGTGGATAAAGAATAGGAAAAAAGAGTTTTTGGAATATCGGTATGTTTTTCTTTGGGACTCGTTCTCCCTGTTAAAAATATTAGAAAATGAAGCGAAAAAAAATAATTGTTGGAAGGATAGGATTTATTGCAATAGGTTTGTTCTTGCTGAGCCTGTATCTAAAAGAAACTTTTCAGTATGCTTTTTTTAATCGGGAACAGCAACAATTATTTCTTTTTGATTCCGATTATGTATCGGGCCTGCTTTTGCAGCCAGGTGGGGTGGCACTTTGCTTGTCCCGTTTTCTTGTCCAGTTTTTTTATTCAACTGTTTGGAGTGTCTCTTTGACTGCGCTTTTGCTTCTTTCTATCATCTTGGCAAGTATGGGGATTTTGCGTAAGTTGGGAGGAAAATGGTTTTTGGCCCCTCTTGCGTTTTGTCCGGCGGGGACTTTGATTTTGTCTTTGTTTGATCCTTGCTTTTTTTATGAAGGGCTGATTGCCTATGCTATGGCTATGGTTGGCCTTTATCTTTATTTGTCTACAGCCAGAGAAACTTTGCGAATGCGATTGTGTCTGGGGGGGGCGATTGCGTTTATTCTGTTTGGGTTGGCAGGAGCGGTTGCCTCTTTGTTCGCATGTTGTGCCTTTTGCTGTGATTTGGCTGGAAAGAGCAAAAAAAGTCTTTGTTCGCTGTCTTATGTTCCATTTACATTGTTATTGGCTTGGGGAGCTGTGCGCAGCGGCGTGATGGCTCAAATGGAACGAGGATGTACTTCTGCCAATTATTATGAATGGACATTAGAAATGCCTGTTTTCCATCATATCAGTTGGGTGGCACTGTTGCTTCTTCCGTTTGGGGTTGTGGTGGGGCGAATGTCGCTGTTGCATGGTAAATGGTTGCAAAGGATTGTTTTCTTGTTGCTTTTGACAAGCGAAATAGGACTTTTTTTCTTCTTGCAGGATCGGAGGATGAATCAGGTTCGAGTTTCTTTTGAACAATATCGATATGAATATTATACTGTTACGAAACAATGGAAAGATCTGCAACGGGAAGCTTCTAAGCGTATTATGCACTATCATGATGCGAATTATTTGAATCTCTCTTTGGCAGAGCAGGGAGTGCTGCTTGACCATTTGTTTACTTATCCTCAATATGGTCCGCAATCGCTTGTTTATATCCCGAATAATAAATCAGCCGATGTCCGTTTGGCTCATTTGTGGTTTGCGATGGGAAATATAGCTGCTGCTCAGAATGTGGCTTTTAACTCTTTATTCGCGTTGAATGGATATAATCCGACCATGCTTCAGATGTTGGTGCGGATTGAACTGATGCGAGGGAATTATCTGGTTGCGTTGAAGTATATAACCTTGTTGGAAAAAACAGTGCATTATGCCGGTTGGGCCACTGCTCAACGTCGTTTTTTGTTTGATGATGAAGCTGTGGAGCAAGATCCTTCTTTAGGCACTGGACGTGCCTCTTTCCCCTTGGATGATTCATTTGTTCTTTTGGCGTCTCCTATGGACGATCTTTATAAAATCGTAGCGGTTAATCCTGCGAATTCAAATGCGATGCAATATGCACTTGCTTATTTGCTTTTGGCGAAAGACTTTAATCATGTGCAATCGTTCGTCGATACTTATTATGGAACTCCGGCTCTTCAGTATTTGGCCGAACCGGTACAGGAGGCCCTGCTTTTCTTTTCAGATTATTATCATACATTGGAGGAGGACTATGCTCTCCGACATGGTATCTCGAATGAGCAGTTATCCGCTTACCAACAGGTTGATTGGGAATACTGCAAGGCACATGGTGTCGAATCGTCCACATTGGATCGGTTTGTGCAGTTTAAGAAAGGATATGAACAAGTACGACAAGGAGCTCCTCGTTCCTTGTTGGATGGTTTCAAGCATACATTTTGGTATTATTTACTTTTTGCTGAGATTGGATGATGGAAACAAAGATTAATTGGATGATATGTCTGCTTGCAGGACTGTTGTTTGGAGCCTGTAGTGGAAACAGACCCGTACAAATACAAGGAGTGTTGGAGGCTGATCCTGATATATTTCCGGATTATAAGGGTGTGACGGTTCCGATGAATATCGCCCCATTGAATTTCTCCTATTTAGGGAATGAACCTTGCCGGTTGGTCGTTGAAGTGGCAGGGCATGAGCTGATGCAGATGGAGGGCAGACGAGGGCTTTTTTCATTTCCGGTTTCCGATTGGAAGGATTGGATGGGTCGATACGCTGGTGACTCGCTTCGTCTGACTGTTTTAGCGTATCAGTCGGATCAGTGGAAGCGTTACCGCTCTTTTTCAATCTATATAGCCCCAGATTCAATAGATTCTTATCTTTCTTATCGATTAGTTCCTCCTGGATACGAAGGTTGGAGGGAAATGGGAATCTACCAGCGTGACCTTTCTGATTATGAACAACGTCCTATTTTGGAAAATCGTCTGACAAAAGGTAATTGCGTGAACTGTCATGCCTATTGTGAGCGTGATCCGTCACGTATGATGTTCCATGCGCGTGCGGATTTGGCTGGTACGTTGATTCTGCAGGACGGTTTGGTTGAAAAGCTAGATGTGCAAACAGAGCAAATGGGTTCTTTTGTTTATCCGTATTGGCATCCTTCGGGTGATTATATTGCTTTTTCCATGAACAAGACTCGCCAAAATTTCTATAGCCATGATCCCGATAGGGTGGAGGTCTATGATACAGCCTCGGATGTGGTGATATATAGTGTGAAAGATCATAAAATAATGACTTCTCCTTTGTTACGATCTACTTGTGCTTTTGAAACATTTCCGACTTTTTCACCGGATGGGCATTTTTTATATTTTTGTTCAGCGGTTGCGGTCGATTCGCTGCCCCAGAATTGCAGGCAAGTGAAATACAGTCTTTGCCGGATAGCGTTCGATTTCCAAAACGAACGTTTGGGAGAAGTTGTCGACACGCTTTACAACGCGCGTATGGAAGGACAAAGTGTTTCTTTTCCGCGTTTGTCTCCTGACGGACGTTTCTTGGCTTTTACACTTCATGATTTTGGTAATTTTTCTATTTGGCATAAGGAAGCTGACCTGTATATGCTTGATTTGCTTACTTCCAGAAAATATCCTTTGGATGTTTTCAATTCGGAAGAGGCGGAGAGCTATCATTCTTGGAGCGGTAATGGTCGTTGGATGGTGTTCAGCAGCAGGCGGATTGATGGACTTTATACACGTCTTTTTATTGGCTATGTTGATTCGGAAGGGGTGGGGCATAAACCGTTTTTGCTGCCCCAGAAGGATCCTTTAACCTACTATGACGCGTTAATGTTTTCGTATAATATACCGGAATTGATGCGGTCAGCAGTCACAGTGGACGCCTGTCGGCTAGCCGGTTGTTTGAGAAGCGGAAAGAAATCAAATTTGAGGTGATAAGTGAATCGGTGGAGTGTTTGGGCGAATATAGTTGTAAATGCCGTGCTTGCTTCGGAGAAAATTTCTTGTAGTGAATAATATGGCTCTGTTCAGGAGTTTCGTTTCAATGAAGAAGGCAAATATGGAACTTTGTAATTGACAAACACTCATTTCTTTGTCCTTTGCAGCATTGATGCTGAAATGGCAGACATAGAGAGAAAAATGCGGTTATAAGATCCGCCTCTTTAGACATCGGTAGAGTGGTTTCCTATTTTGGGGATTGGGTGACGGCATATAATTGGTACTTGCTTGTTTCGCTTATGTCATTCGATATAGACATGAAGGAGGTCTCTTTTTGCCAGAAATGTAATGATTAGTATCAAAAGGATAAGGCGAACTGTGGAATATTGTGGATAATTTTGGCTGTAATGTTACTAATGCCATTGAATAATATATAATGATATGGAAATAATTTGGAAAACAATTCAATTGAGTTGTCTCTTTTTTCTTTTGCAGAGTTTTTTGTTCAGGACAAAAGATTTTTTAGTGAGAGACTTTGGGGCGAAAGCGGATGGAATTACGTTGAATGTGGCGACAATTCAGAAAGTTATTGATTTCTCCCATGAACAGGGCGGAGGTCGTGTTGCGTTTACTCTTGGTGATTTTGTGACAGGCTTGATCTATCTGAAATTAGGTGTAACAAAATGTGAAGTTGTCCGCAAAAGAAAAAGACTATCGTCCTGCGATTGTCCTTGATGATGTGCACAATAGAACATTTAAGAATGTGAGCGCTAACGTTCCTGGATAGAAACGTTATTATTTATGTTCGTGACAATTTTTCAAAAATCAGGAAATTATTTTTTATCTATAAATTTTTATTATCAATAAATGAAGAAGTCTGTATTTATATTAGGATGTACATTGTGGGGTGTCTCTTTGTCCGCACAAAATGAAAATGTACAGTATCAACTGCTGGAGGGATATTCTTCCTCTCGTGCTTTTAATCCGAAACACATTGCAGTGCCAGATTTGCCAGGATATAAAACTCTGAAATGTGATTTCCATTTGCATACCTATTATTCGGATGGACATGTCACTCCTGAAATGCGTGTATTGGAGGCTTGGGCTGAAGGACTAGACGCTATTTCAATCACAGATCATCAGCCAGTGCCTCGTTCTCACACGGAAACGAAGGATTGTAATGTCTCTTACAATAAAGCCTTCCCAATGGCTGAAAGTAAAGGAATTACGCTGATAAAGGGGTTGGAGATTACAGGGAGCGATCCTGTTGGACACTTGAATGTCCTTTTTATCAAAGACTGTAATGACTATATGCCGAAAAAAAGAAATTTTTCAGAGACTGAAGCTGACAGCCTGATTGAAAAAGCTGCTGCGGAGGGCGCTTACATTACAACGAATCATCCTGGGTGGCCAGATAAGAACAGCGAATTGCCTGCTTATATTGTTCGTCATATCGAGCAAAAGCGGATTCAGGGTATTGAGATATTCAATAACGAAGAGTTTTATCCGCGTGCTATCGATTATGCAGACCAGTATAACTTGGCTTATATTGGAGCAACGGATGCTCATTATCCAATGGATTTCCTGTTTGACTTGAAAAAGAAATTCCGTACATTGACGTTTGTTTTTGCAAAAGAAAATACGCCAGAAAGCATTAAGGAGGCCCTTTATGCGGGTCGTTCAATCGCCTATGCTGATCAGAAATTGGCAGGAAAAGAGAACATGTTGAAATTGTTTTTACGTTCTTCGTTGAAAGTACTTTCTTATGAGGAAAGGAATGGAAAGTTCCATGTCCGTCTATTGAATGAAAGTGATATTCCTTATCTATTAGATAACGGCGTTTTAAGTGATCGTATTCGTATTCCGGCACATGCTGTTTGTGATATGACTCGTCCTCTTTCTCAATTGACACAGCCTTTCCGTGTGACAAATATGTATATCTCGTCTACTGAACGTCTAGAAATACCAGTGTCCTATCTGTTGGCTTCAAAGGAAATGCCAGAAATGCCATATGTTGATGAGCGGAAGGTCTCGTTTGTCAAAGAAGGCTTGTCAATAGTTTTGTCTTGCGGTGAAGGTGATACCTATTATACACTGGATGGAACTGAGCCTGAATTTGGTAGTGCTTCCCGTTGTGAAGGTGCGATCATACTGGATGCTCCTTGTAAATTGAAAGCTTGTACCTATAAGGATGGAAAGCCCAGTCGTGTATATGAACGTTATATCGGTTTCTCACGTGCTATCAAATGTAAAGGAAGGCGACAGGGGGTATCTTATCGCTATTATGAAGGTAACTTCAAATCTGTGAGTGATTTGGAGAAGATTGGTGAAATGAAGGCAAAGGGAGTGAAATCTTATTTAGAATTTGAGGATGATTTCAGAAACGAGGATCATTTTGGCTATGTGTATGAAAGCTTTTTGTCCGTCCCTGTTTCAGGAGCTTATGGTTTCTCCTTGAAAAGTAATGACGGTTCGGACCTGTTTATTGGAGGCGTTCGTGTAGTTGACAATGATCGGGCTGTCGGCTATGTGGAAGCAAATGGGTTTGTCTATCTAGAAAAAGGGTGTCATCCTTTGAAGCTTCGTTACTTTGACGGGTATAGTGGCGAGTATTTGCTGATGGAGTGGATTTGTCCTAAACAAACCTATGGGGAAACTGTCTCTGCCTCATGTCTTTTTGTTGAATAGAAATCTCGTCTTATCCAATATTAGCGAAGATAGTCTGTTTCTATAGTTTGATTTTGGGCGTATTTGGATCGATGAATGATTATCGGTAGTTAGAATTATCTGTTTGAAAGTGTTACAGAACCTTTCAAAAAATATAGTGAAAGAGGTTGTATCGTAACATGTTACACGACACAGCCTCTTTTATTCGTTATACAGAAGTTTTTTTGTTTATTTATTCGGATTGACTATACATACAGAATCCTTTTGCGATCTTTTTACTGAATGTCCCTTGTTAGGTTTAAAAAAATCTTATTTGAATTTAAAAATCTAATGAGCGAAAACTGTATCCAATTCCTTTATCCCTAATTTATTCGGAATACCGCTACCATAAACTATTTTTCTTTAGAATTATAAAAAACTATTTCCTTATACACCCTATAATATCCAGGCTTGTTGTCATTAAAAAGGGGATAAAGATTTGCTGCAAATTGATATTTTTTCCCTTGTCTAACTTCAATACCTATATCAGTCCATGCATTGTTGCCATTCAGTAGTAGCCATTGATTGTCTTCTTTACGTGCTACCATATAATCCTCTCCCAAAAACAGGACTTTGGAATTATTATTATTCAGACTCATCGACACGCTTTTTGTGTCTATCGGATAAAAAGCTTTGTCTGTTTTCATAGATATTTGCAGAGTATCCAAGAATGCAGGTGCCGTAAAAGGTGTTGCTGGCTGAACTCTTCCATGATTGACTGCCGAATAATTAACAACTTTTCGTCTGAACATTTCTTGAAAATGCTGTGAATTGTTCATTAATAATACTTCAATAGTATCCTGTTACCGATAAAGGATGATAGTCATATTCAGTTCGTAATGATAGAGAATCAGAATTTAAGGCTTCTCCTTGCGGAATATCCCGTGGTATAGGACTCAGTACTATATTTACAGGCCGTTCGAAAGAATTTTTATTTATTGGAATGATTTCAGGACTAAATGTGATATCTGATATAATATCTAATTCTCATAACGGAGAATCAAAAACGTCTTTTTTGAATGCTGATTTCAAAAGGGGCTGTCGGTATATCTGGAATAAACAGATACTTTATTCGTGCCCAACATCGCCTCTAAACAATGAAAACGCTGTTGCAGGGTGGTATCGGATTTAATAATGCTGTCTACATAAAGAGCATAATTCCTCTTACAAACGAATGCCGTCTGTTTTATCATCTTGTCCATTCTTGGAAGGGTAAGAATGACAAGAATTAAATAGTACTAATGATGTAAAGAGTAAATATTTTATGATTGTCATTTGTAGAGTCTAAAAGTTACCAGAATTGTATATTTTACCTTTATAGCCTTCCTTTACAATGTTCCGGGTAGCCTTTGAGAAGCATTGGATATTCTTTCTTTTCAATATTCTTGCGCTTATTGGTACAGTAAGCGGCAAGAATACAACATCCCATTAAAAATACAATTCCGACTCTCATAGGTAAAAGCTGCGAATCAATAATGGAAGTAAAAGCGGATGTATGCTCCATATAAATAGGACTTTATTGTTTTACTTAATTAAAAAATATAAGCAAGGGACAATTGCCAATATCTGTTTCTTGATTTGAAAATATCACCATCGAAAATCTGGTCTATGGCGTCATGCTTGTCTCCTCCGATATGGTGTCTGGCGGATTCCGTTAATCCGATGTTATAGTAGCAGCTCAGCATCAGATGTTTCATTATCTTCACGCCACCTCCGAGATTCAGACCGACTTCAGTGGAACGCCATCCCATAGAAGAAAGATCCTTGTCTATGGCATCTACGGCTATATGGACTAGTTTGCGTCCCCAATTGTCCTCATTTACTAAAAAGGAAAAAGAAGGTCCTATTCCTAAAAACAAGTCAAAGTTGTCGGACAACCCCATTTCCCATTTTAATTCTATGGGTATGTCGATACTTTGTGTCTTGATATCGGCACTGACGTCATTGGAGGTGTTTGTCAATTTCACTCCACGCTGTACATACAATAGGGAAAAATCCAAGGTTAGTCCATAGAAACCGGTCTGATATTGTAGCATGGGACCTACTTGAAAACCAGTCATATTCTCTGTTTTAACCCGGTTGCTTATACCTTGAATATCAGCTTTGTTTCCAAGCACACCGGCTTTCAATCCAAAATGGAGACCTTGAGCCATACAAGCAGCAGGACATAACCAAACTAAAAAAAATAACAGATAAATAGCTTTTCTCATTTTATGTTAAATAAATAGCATTATAATACAAAGATACTAATTTCAGTCAAGGCATTTTGGCATGGATTACGGTATTATTGGTGAAAAATCATTTTTTTGTGTTTTTTGCTTCAAGCAAGTTTCCGTATTGTTTCGTTTTCTTTTTCCTATTTAAATATATTACTAACTTTGCTTCTATATTGGAATGTGGTTTACTGTTGTATGATGTGTTTTCTATTATACGATATGACTATTTAATAAATGGTAAAAATGAATAAAGTAATATTTTGCGGAATGATGCCTGTTCTTTTACTGTTTTTTTCAAGAAAGTATATTAAGAATATTGATTTTCCCGAGATATTTGGTTTATCTTTATTCGGAGTTTCACGATAAAATAGTCTTTGATCTTGTCAAATTCGTTCTATTGGGTATATATCCTGACAATGCGCTATTTCATCAGTTAACACACAACCAACTTTCGAACAAGCCATCTTCTCTTTTGATGAAAATAAAGCCTACCCATGAACTTGATAAATTCACCGGCAGACTTATCTATAAGATAGATTTATAGTAATCGACTGCTCAACTACATCTTGTACATTCGATTTATCAGTAAGATGCACTCCATTGTAAGTACATATCAATTTTCATATACCAACTTGTCTCAGGGTTGTTTTTGAGTGGCAGTCTCGCTTTTTCCTGTTTATTCCTGCATTTTCCCGGAACTGTCCCGATTATTTTCTCCATCATCCGGCAGTAATTCCTAGAACCACTTTATATCCGAGACAGCAAAAACAGTGTCATCAGATGACACAGGGCTTCTTCTATAGATATGATTTATATGAAAAACGGATACTGGTAGTATTATACGGTGTTTTTACGAATTAACCGTAGAATATTACCTATTATTCGGAAAATAATCGTATTTTTGTAGTGTGAAAAGAACTTCTAAGGTGGATTATATGAATGATATAATTAATAAAGTTGCGTCTCTCGGAGGGACTATATCCACAACGGATATATCTCACCTGTCGGAATATAAACAGGTGTTGCGAGCTAAAGAACGTGGCGATTTGATAAGATTGCGTCATGGGGTATATGCAGCTCCCGAGGCATTGCTAAACACGATGATAGACGTGGAGAGGATAATACCGAATGGTGTTGTATGCCTATACAATGCCTGGACATATCATCAAGTGTCTACGACAGTCCCGCCTGCTTTTTGCATAGCCATTGCCAATAAAAGGAAAGTAGTGCTTCCACACGTCCTGCCTATAGAACTTTATTATTGGAAAAAAGAGAACTTGGAGTTTGGGATTATGGATGCGGATATATCGGGATATAAAGTTCATATTACTGATATGGAACGAAGTGTTTGTGATGCGGTGAAGTATCGGAACAAGATTGGTCTGGACGTTTGCGCGGAAGTAATACGTACTTATCTGAAAAAGCCGAACCGTAATCTCGCCCGTTTGCAGGATTACGCCAAGCGCCTAAGAGTATTTAATACGTTGAAAAATTATCTCGAAATCGCAATAGAATAAGATAATGGGAAAGAAAAACTATGGCAAGTCTGTAAAGACACGCTTGCTCAACCTCATGAATGAGACAGGCTATAAATACATG
>CDYT01028053.1_pt1 | contig 32002 bp, 27 predicted proteins | sample 557541 | NCBI WGS metagenome assembly CDYT01 (sample SAMEA3182060, study PRJEB8094) | gut metagenome | biome: human; feature: gut; material: Stool; isolation source: human stools | place: Canada | collected 2013-01-15
GGTCTTATAGAGGCCGTTACTGGAGATGTAGCCGTTTTCGTCGGGTACATACTCGCCGGTGCTGGTGGTCACTTTGAAGGTGACCCCCTCCAGGGGCTCTCCCGTCAGGGAATCCCGCTTATCGATGACCAAGGACCCGGCCTTGGAGTTGGTGATGACCACCGTCTGGGTGTCGCCGCCCTCCCCGATGACCACATTGGTGGATGCCTGATCCATGACGTACCCCTGGGGGGCCTTGATTTCAGAAATGACATATGCGCCGGGTGCCAGATTGGTGATGTGGATCTCGCCTGCGGAATTGGTGATGAAAATGCCATTCTGCGTGAGGGTGGAGTCACCGATGACGCCGTCCAGCCCAACCTCGCAGCCGGCGGCTGTCGTTACTCTGAACTCTGCACCAGCAAGAGGCTGACCCGTGGCGCTGTCCCGCTTCTGGATGATCAGCTCACCTTTGGGCTGGTTCTTGAAAGTTAGGCTGACCGTTCTGCCCTCTTTGATCTGCACTGTCTGAGACTGGGTATCAATGAGGAATCCCGGAGGGGCCTGGGTCTCCGTCACCACCACGCTCTTTCCGGGCTGGAGACCCTCGATCAAGATCTCGCCGTTTTCGTCCGTCCGGTAGACGCCATTGGAGTCCCCAATGAGGGTACCGTCCGCATATACGATTTTAAATTCCGCATTGGGCAGGGTCACGCTGGGATTGGTGGCGCAGACCTTGCGGATCAGCAGGTTTCCGTCCGGCATATTCTCGAAGCGCACTGTAATGACCGACTGCTCACCGCTGTCCGCCAAATAGACGATCTCGGAGCTCTGGATGATGCTGTATCCGTCTGCCGGGTCTACCTCCTCCAGAATATAGGTGCCCGCGGTGAGGCCGGTCCAGATGGCGGTGCCGTTTTTTCCGGTCACTTTCTGACCAATGATGGTACCGCCTGTTCCGCTGGTGCCGCCAAGGAACCTCAATTGGAAGGTAGCTCCGGCCAGGGCTTCGCCGGTGACGCTGTCATATTTCTCCACAATGATGGCATTGAGCGGCACATTTTCAAATTGCACCGTCTTGCTCTCGCCGCCGTGGAGGATAACTGTCTGCTTGGTGGGTTCCTTGAGCTGGAATCCAGGGGCGGGCGCCACCTCCTCGATGGTGAACTCACCGGGGTACAAACGCTGGCCCTGCTCATGGAGCTTGATCTCGCCGCTGGCATCGGTGGTGATCTCGCCGAAGTCGTAGGACTCAGGTGCGTCGGCAGCCTCGCCGGTGGAGGTGTAGGTCACATGGAAACGCGCCCCCTCCACAGGAGCGCCGGCGACAGAGTCCACCTTGTAGATGGTCAGCTCCGGGGCTTTGTGGTTTTCAAAGACCAGCTTTTTCTCATCCCCTGCATTCAGGGAGATGGTCTGCTCCCGGTCCGCGTCCTTGTCCGGCAGATAATAAGGGGCCGGGACAGACAGCTCTGTGACCCGGAAGGTGCCGGGAGCCACTCGCAGGGTGACGGTGCCATCCTGCCCGGTGGTCACGGTGTTTAGGTAGTCGCTGTCCACACCCTCGATGCGGAACACGGTGCCGGGGATAGGGGTGGTGGAGTCCGCGGCATCCACTTTGGCGATGGTGAGCTGGGGCTGCTTCAGATTGTCGAAGATGAGCTGCTGATCATCACCAGGGCCCAGCCAGATGGTTTGGGTCGGCTCTGCTGCCACCACATAAGGGTCTGGGACGGATACCTCGGTCACCTCATAGCTGTCCACAGGAAGGCCGGTGAGGGTAGCTGTCCCGTCCGGCCCAGTGGTCACGTCCGTGTGGTAGCCATGGTGGATGCCCTTCACCTCGAACACCGCGCCGGGAACCACTTCCCCGGTCTGCCCGTCCCGCTTGAGGATGGTAAGATTGGGGAGCTCGTGGTCCACCGCGGTGACGGAGATCGTGCCGCCGCCGTCAATATCCGCCTGATCCACATGGACGACCACCGGCTCCGTCAGCCGGGCAAAAGGCGCAGGGACAGAGACCTCTACGAAGGCATACAGGCCCTCAGTGATGCCGGTGACGGTGATGATGCCGGAGGCGTCCGTGGCCTCCGATCCGATGATCTGGCCGTCCTTCAGGATATTGAAGACAGCACCCTCGATGGGGCTGTCCGAATCGTCCACCTTCAGCAGTTCGATCTTGACCTTGGCATCATTTTCAAAGACCAGATCCACATCGCTTTTGCCGTCCCAGTAGAACTCCTGGCGGACTTTGTTGGGATCGCTGCTGGTGGTGTAGCCAGTGGGCGGGGTGACCTCCGTTGCCACGAAGGAGCCGATGGGCATGGTGTCCCAGGGGACATCCTCCAGATAGCCGCCTGCGCCGGTGGTGTAGGTGCCGGTAAAGCTGTTATCCACACCGTCGATACGGATGACGGCGCCGGCCAGCCCCTTGGTGGGATCGTCCGCATCCACCTTGCGGATGGATCCCTCGCCGGTGATCTCGGGGGTGTCCGTGAAGGTGACCGTGACCGTTTTGCCGTTTTCATTGGGCAGGACCACATACTGGGGGCCGGGGTTGTCGATTTGGTACCCCTCCGGGGCCTCCAGTTCCGTGACGGAATAGGTATTTGCATCCAGGGGGGAGAGGGTGTAGGTCCCGTCCGCCCCGGTCACGACCTCCTTGGAGTAGGTCCCATTGGCATTCTGAATGAGAAACCGGGCGCCGGGGAGCCCCTTGCTGGGGTTGGTGGCGTCCACCTTTTTCACGGTCAGCTCATACTGCTCATGGGTGACGGTGAGATTACCGATGATGATCCCCTGGACGTCATAGGCCGGATGCTGTGTGGAGCCGGGGCCGGCGTAGGTATATTCAAAAACTTCGCAGTCGCCCCAGACGCCCTGAGCGCCCAAATCGAGAATATACTGGGCGCGGTCCCGGAGAGAGGTCCCGTCTACGACATCGTCAATGCTGGTGTAGCTGGTGTGCTCCAGATTGTTGTAGACATACATCAGCTCCTCTGCGCAGGCAGCCACGGGATCAGCGGCAAGCGTCTTCTGCTCATGGCGCCAGATGATAGCCTGCACCCAGGCGTTCATGGTCCAGGTATAGTCACTGCCCCAGACCTCATCCACACCCAGGGCATGAGCCTGGTCTGTAAAAATGCCGCGGCTGTGGGCGTAATAATACGCCATCATGGTCTTGACGGTAGGATCGCTGATGGGCTGTGGGTTATTCCACTCGTGTCCCTCCAGCGACCAGCCCATGCCGCCCCCGTGGTCGGCGCAAAAGCCTGTGACAGTATCGCCGTTGTAGTCAAATTTCATCTGGTGGAGCCAGCAGGTGTCGAGGGCTGCCGACTCATAGTGGACACCGTTATGGGTGCAGTCCTCCATGACAATGGAGTCCGGGCTGGCGGCCAGGGCCGCTCCGGGGAGCAGACCCAGGATACACACCAGCGCCAACAGCATGGAGAGGATCCGGGCAGGCAGAGAATGCGTCTGTTTCTTCATGTTCTTTTCCTTTCCTCGGAAAAGGAAGGGCCGAAGGGACAGGGCATTCCGGCAGAACACAAACAGGCCGTGGGTGCTGTATCCCTACGGCCTGTTCCAGTTCCGATATTCAAAGTCTTGTCGGTTTCTCCCCCATCTGCTGCGGGAGAACGGTCCTTGCTCCGGATAGGAGCGGCTTAATTCATGGGCTTCATCTCCGTTTCTTCTGAATTTTGGAAAAAAGAGCGGCCCCTCCTGTTTGGGAGGGGCCGTACCGCTGGATCTGCGGTTATCCGTAGGGGTTGTAGGTGGTGGGGTCACCCAGGAACAGGCAGCAATAGGTGACCCCCTGTGCCACGGTGACGCCTACGCCGAGGCTGTCCGCATTGGGTGTAAGCATCGCCTGCAGGTGTCCGGGGGAGTTCACCCAGTTCTCCACCGCCTGCTGAGCAATATCTGAGGCGGCGGCTCCGGTGAATACTGTGAGATTGGAGCGGAATCCATAGGGATATCCGGCTCTTGCCACTGCCTCGCACTCCTCCTGATTGTGGTGCCAGGTGTATTTCCTCCCAGAGAGCTCCTGGGCAGCAGTCATCAGCCGCTGGTCAACAGCCAGCTCCGGGAGCCCGTGTTCACGCCGCACCTGATTGACCAGCGCGGCGATATCCTGGCGCGTCTGCTCCAGGTCGGACACCTGTTCCGAGGCGCGGCCGGTGTAGGGTGCACCGCTCTCGATCCGCACCGCGTCATCCCAATAGACGTTGAAGTCCAGGGCCTCGCCCACATCTGCCAATTTCACATAGTTATTGCCGTTAATGAGGTACGCCTCCAACTGGATCTGTTCCCCATCCAGATAGAACTGGTGAGTGCTGCGGACCGCCGTCAGAATCTCCTCCGCCGCGTGCGACGCAGGACCGGCCAGGGCCATCCCCAGCACGATACATGTGGATGCCAGCAGGATATTTTTCTTTCTGCTCATGACTTCGCTCCTCCTTATTGTCTGGAATTGCAGCTTTCTGCAAGCACACAATACCGGAAGAGCGGACGGAAGTCGATAGAAATAAGAGCGCCTGCATGTAGAAATTCAGAGGGGAAAACAAAGCAGATCAACTAAATTTCCACTGCCTTGACGCACCAGCGGTAGTCTCTCTGGTTCATCACACAGGTGTAGAGGGTGATCATGTTTTCCGTGGTGGCGGCGAGGCCGCTTCGGTCGGTCTCCAAGACTTTAGAAACGGACACCACCTCATAGGTGCGGGTCCCCAGCTTGGTGGTCAGGGTGATCTCATCCCCCAGCTCCAGGGTATGGATCTTCCCAAAATGGTTGTTGGTGCCCCTGTTGTGCGCCGCCACCGCAATATTTCCGCGCCAAATAGAGGTTTCCTCGAAGTGACCGGCACCCTTGGCCAGGGTTTTGCTGTCCGTGCCCTCATAGACCTTCACAGTTAAACCGATGGCCGGGATCTTCAGCGTTCCCAGGTGGCCGCCAGAGTAATAGAGGTCGCTTGTCACTTCGGTGTAGCCGGTGGAGGGAGCAGATGTTTCCGGGTCAGCAGGGGTATTCACAGTGGGGATCGTACTTCCGGGGACAAAGACCGGGGCGGAGGTGCCGTTGACCGCCGCGCCGGTGGCGGGTATGGAGCCGGGGGCCAGGTTGGGGGTGAGGGGCGTCCCGGTGTTCAGGGCATCGGCGCTGGCGGTACCAAATCCAGGCGGGATCAGGGCGGCGTTTTTACTGACGTCCTCGTTCTTCCTGGCCCCGCCGTCTGCCGTGGCAACCGGCTCGAAGGAGGTGGGGGTGCCGTAGTCCGGATCGCCCGGTGCGTCGATGGAATACTCCAGAGGTCCCGCCGCGCTCGCGGGAACTGTCAAGGCGGCGGTCAGGCACATCAGGCAGAGAAACGCACACAATTTTTTCATTCGGTTTCCTCCTCACTCTCATGCTTCCGTTTGTAGAGCAGGCATCCGCCAATGACGCCGCCCGCAGCGAATACCACACCCAGCGGCACCAGGATATAGGCCCAGTTAAACTGGACTGGACTGCTGCCCGAATCAGGGAGCGGCGCCAGCGGCTCTATGGCTGTGCCCTCGAAGATGGCCACATAGCGGGTCTTATTCAGGGCGATCCGGCTGACAGTACCGCTGTAATCGGCGGTGACCGTGTAGCCGGTCACATAGCTGCTGGTGGCACTGCCGGTGTAGGTGGCGACTGCCGTAAAGCGGTCTCCCATGGCGTAGCCGTCTGTATTGGCGGTGTTGTCCGTCTGCCAGCTGATGTTCTGGAGAGTCAGGGTGCGGCCATTGTCCTCGATGGTCTTGGGGATGTTGGCGGTATCCTGGCTGGCCAGATTGGGGTAGCTCCTGGTGGCAGACACCTCCCTGGTAGAGCTCCCGTACCCGGCCACTTCCACCTGGACGGTGTCCAACTGGAGGGTCAGCACACCGGAGAGACCGTCCTCGGTGATAAACTCTTTTTCCTGGGGGAGCAGGGCCAGCACGGACTCCATGTCCTTGCTTTTGCTCTCCAGAGAGACGGTCTCTGTGTGCTGACGGCTCTCGTTCTCCGGCAGTTCCTGCCGGAGCAGATCAATGAGGGTATAATGGAATCCATCCTGCTCGAAATCAGACCGGGGAATGCCGGCGGGGTTCTCCTCCGGCCCCAGGTCATAATACTTGCGGATCTCTGTGCCATCCTCATTCCGGGACACGGAGGTGGGGTAGCAGACCTCCGGGGGCGCAGATGACTGGGAAATCACAACCGACTCCGCGGCGAAGGCGGAGGGGGACAGTGCCATGGTCAGGCACAGGACCGCGGCACAGAGTGCGAGTTTTCGTTTCATATCAGCTTTCTCTCCTTCCTGTCACATCGACATGCCGTCCATCTCGGGGCTGTTTTGCTCCTGGGCCTCGTTATGGTGCTGGTTGAGTCCCTGATCCAGCTCCATCCGGTAGGCGTCCAAAACGGCCTGGTCGAAGGACTGTTTGAATTCCGGGGTGCAGGGGAAACAGATGTCCCGATATTCGCCTTTGACCTGGCGGCTGGGCATGGAGACGAAGGGGCCGTTTCTGCCCTCCTTCACCTGGACCCCGCGGATGGCGAAGCACCCGTTCAGGTTGACCGAGGCGTCTGCCAGGATGGGGCCCTTGACGCTGGGACGGTAGATCTTCACGTTGATCTGCATGGGCAGCTGCTCAAAATTGGGGTTCTGATGGTTGATAGTCTGTTTCATCGCTCACTTCTCCCTTTCTCTTTTTTCAGCCGTTCCAGGGTGTGGATGGCTATCCGGTCATACTCCCAGGGTTCTACCTCCAGGGAGAGGTAGGCGCCCTGCTCGTTGATCCCATCGGCTCGATATTTCAGCACTAAGGGCATCGGCTCGGTTTTGCGGTTCAGAATGCCGGGAGATACCCAGCCTGTCCCGGCCACATAGACCTGGCGGATAGCGGACTGGGCCTCGCCGGACAGATTCAGCCATAAAAATTTCCCCTGAAGGTCCTGCGGCAGACCCTCCGGGGATGGAATGGGCTCAATCACATTGCCTTTGATGCGATAGCGCAGGCCCATGGCTGTGATACAGACGTGAGTGGCATTGGCGGCCTCTGGCTCCTGGGTCCAGAGGGGAAAGCAGCTGTAGTCCGAGGCCAGCACATCTTCTCCTTCCTGATCGTCCGGGAACAGGGGCAGGCACTTTACCAGCTCCAGGACATGGATTCCGTCTGTGAGCCCCAGCACTCTGATCCCGGCAGCAGGCAGGGATTGGTAGCGGGCCAGAGCCTCCTCCAGTGTGGAATACTGCTCCACGCTCCGGCCCTTTCGCAGAGATCGCTTGGGGGGCAGGCGCAGATCGTCAATGGTGTAATAGGAAATGTTCATGTCTATCAATCACCTCATTTCATGGTCATCCCGCCCATCGCGGGGGAGTCGTTGTTCTGTTCCTGTCCTTTCAGCTCCATCAGCTTTTCCTTTGCCCACTCCGGAAGGAATTCGTCCTTCAGCGCACCGATAAAGTCCGTTCGGTTCCAGCGGGTCATCTCTCCGTCCCCCAGACAGGTACAGCGGACAGAGCGTCCAATGGCTTTGGGGCTACAGCCAAATCCGTCATGGGCGTACCAGAGCTGGGCACGGGCGTTCCAATAGGACTCCTTCAGGGTATCTGGGGAGAGTACCAGCACCTTTCCTTCGTAGTCCAGTTCTTCAAAGGAGCTTGGCTCGCACTGGTCAGGACCGAAGAGTCCCAGCGCCTGATATGCCGTGCGGTATTGGTCCACCACTCCATCCAGTACAGCGGAGCGGGTTGGCACCACAAAGCTTAGATTGTGGAGTTTATCTGGTGGGATATAGATTTGACTGGCCCATGCTTTATTCTCGGAACTGTACTGGCCACCCCATTCCAATTGCTGAACCGTGTTGGCCAGCACCCAAGCTGTCCGCTTATAGCCGAACTCTTGAAGCACCCCCGTCAGGCATTCCTTGTCCAGATGGGCGCCGTCGTAGTGCTGTCGTACGGCTTTCTGAATGGCATCTTTGCAGTCAATGTTCTCCAGGTAACTGGCCCGCCATAGAGACTGTTCTCCCCGTCGGCAGGCTTCCTCTGCGGAATAGGGATAGAGGTACGTCTCACGCATGATCTTCCTCCCGGCGCAGCTGCCGCCGGAGGGCGTCCAGATCCACATGGCCCTCCTGGAGCATGGAGCGGAAGCCCTCGTCGAACTCCTGCAACGGGTCTTCCTCCCTGTGCTCGCTGGGGTCATCATCTTCTGCCTTGGATACGATCACCCGGCCATCCTCCGCAACGGCCTCCAGGCTGTCTGCATCATCCAGTCCGGCCAGTTCCAGTAGACAGGCGGGGATGGTCAGACCGGGATCGTCCATTTCATCTTCCTCGTCAATGGTGTCCTCACACTCGGGAAATTCCGCCCCTTCCTGGCTGAATACCGCCAGCTGGAGGAGCAGAGATGCGGCAGTGGAGGTGAGGAACTGGAGAAGGTGCAGGCATTCCAGGGTACTCAATGCATTCCGTGCCGCCAGGACATATCCGCCGCCTGTGTGGAGGATCAGCTCCTCCGCGTCCGCAAGGCCGGAGAGCTGGAGGGCAGCGCGGGGGATCGTCAGGGTCTTGTTCTCAGGATTGTGGTAGAGCTTAAAATACATAGGTTTCATCAAATTCTCCCTTCTGAAAGTCAAACAGATTGATTTGTGTTGTGGCATGAGCGCGCTCCGCCATGTCATAGTTGGCGATGAGCAGCTCGGAAAATTGGCAGTTAGGGTCGTATCGCTGTCGAATGTTGTTCAGCCGGGTCACCGGCTCGATCTGGATGCCGGGGGCATCGTACAGCCCTCGGATGAAGGCGTCGTCGTTGTAGGACAGCAGGAACTTGCCTTCCATGGACAGCAGGGCATCCCGCAGGCGGATGTGGTCCCGTTCCGTGAAGCCGTCCTCACCGATGTTCTGGTAATACCCCTCTGTAGCGTGGTAGGGCGGGTCGCAGTAGAAGAAGGTCACTGGGCGGTCATAGTGCCGGATCAGTGTTTGGAAGTCTTGGTTTTCCACCACCACATCCGCCAGCCGTCGGTGGGCCTGCTCAATGAGCGGGAAGTTGCTCCACATATCGTGAGGCTGGCTGGCAAAGCTGGTGAGAGCGGCGGCGTAGCTCTGGCGGATGACTTGATAAAACCAGGCTGCCCGCTGAATATCTGTGGTGCGCTTGCGGCGCAGAGCCAGGCGCGCCCGGTCGAAGTCCTCTCTGGAATTGAGGACATATTTCAGAGCGTTGATCAACAGATCCGGCTTGTCCCGCACACAGCGGTACAGATTGGCGAGGAGGCCGTTGTAGTCGTTGTAGACCTCGAAGTCGTTGCCGGGGGCTTTATGAAACAGCACCCAGCCGCCGCCTCCGAACACCTCCACATACCGCTCATAGAACAGGGGAAATCGCTTCACTACTTCCTCCCGGAGAGCTTTCTTCCCGCCCACCCAGCTCATAAAACTGTTCAGGGGGGATCACCGCCCTCGCCAAAGCTATCCAGGGATTGCTCCAACCCCCGGATAGCGGCCTCCAGACCATTTGCCATCTTCCGAAGTTGACGGATGGTAGTGTAGACCTCGCCGGCAGTCTGGGCATAGAAGTAGCCGCTCCGGTCGCTGGCAATGGGGATTCCCCGGCGCCGCAGCCGGTTGACGATCTTCCGCAGATCCGTGCTGCTGACACCCAGCGCCCGCTCCAGTTCCGCACTCCCTACTCGGTATGCGCGTCCAAGGCAGGCTCCTTTTAAATAGTCCAGCAATTGTTTTTCATGCATTTTCGTTTCCTTTCCGGAGCCGTTTTTCCGAAAAAGGGCACAAAAAAAGAGGGGCCGTTTCCCCCTTCGGAAAACGGCCCCTGTCTAATTTGACTGATTACATGGTCATGTCAAACTCTGGCTGTGGCTCCGTGCGCTCATGGTGGAACTCCTGTTCGTTGCGGCGGATGTATCCGGTCTCAGCGGTATTCAGGAGGTAGCCCTGCTGCTCCAACTGGGCCTCCCCATACACTTTCAAGTCAATGCTCCCTTGCAGAACAGGGTCCCGGAACACCGTATCACCCTGTTTCTGCAACACCTCCTCTCCAAACCGTCCTGTCTCGGTTGTCGGGCAGTAGTCATAGCAGTTCAAGTTCGACGCGATGTCCAGCGCCAGTTTTAAGTCGTGACAGTGCTCATACTCCAGCGCCGCCCGGAATTTTTCCAGAAAGTGTTGCTCTCCCTGGCCCTGCTCCTGGAGCACATATCCCAGGTCATTTCCATCGTAGATCAGATCTGCCAGATCCTGATACTCGTCCAGACCGATGGACAGTTCCGGAAGGGAGCACCGCACATCCAGAAGGCTGCACTCCTGAAGTGTCTGAACCTGCAGTTCCCGCAGGGCCAGCCGGATTTCGTCCATCCGCCCCTTCTCGTCGATGGTGCTGTCCGGCAGGCACAGCCAGACGCCCTCCGGCACGGCGGGGGAGGCCAGTTTCAGCCGCAGGCTCCAGTCAGTGTCTGGCAGCCTGTCCAGATTGGAGCCGTCATAGAACTGCTTGGGCTCTTGCCTGGGGAGCACCACGAAACAGTCCCCCACGAAGATTCCCAAGTGGCTGTCCTCATAGTTCCACCCGATCTGCTCCAGATTGGCATAGGGGATGAGGTCAGGCTGACCGGCTTCGTATCGCAGGTAGTATTCCCCCAGCTGTTCGTAGCTCCCCGCCGGGCAGATCACCTCGTAGTCCGGGAGGGCCAGCAGGAGGTTGACGGCATCCCTTGCCGTATTTGGATCCATCTTCCGAACCGCCAGCTCTCGCTCATCGCCAGCCTTTTCAGATAACGCCTTCAGCTGGCCCCTGGAGATGATGGCTGCTGCCAGCTGGGTCTGTTCCTTTACCGACAGAGTTTCCAGCCGGTTCAAGATCCACTGGCGCTCCATACTTTTACTTTCCATCATGCCATCTCCATTCCGCCCCAGGCGGGGGCTTCCTTTTGCTCCTTCCGAAATACTGGCAGCTGGCCGCTATCCTTCCGTCGAAGCAGTCCATAGTCCGTAATAGACGCATGGTTCTCCTCCAGCATCCGCTGTCCAACCCGGGCGGCCTGTCCGGTCTGGAACAGTTCCTCCGGCAGATCCGGATACTTCTCCCGCAGGATCAGCTCCGCATAGTCCCAGGTCGCCGCCACATCCGGTCGTAGTTCATAAGCATCCAGACCGTGCATCAGCTGGATGGCATCCTGCAGGTGGGGGTGCCCGGCCACAGACAGCAGAGCCTTGTACTTGACCCAGTCCGCCTCATGCCAGCTCTGCTTTTTCTGCGCCAGGTTTGTTGCGAATTCGCTTGCCATGCCGATGCCGCTCTCCTGTTCGATGGCGTCATCGACCGCATCTCGCAGAGAGGGGATCTCACAGTCGATACAGCGGAAGGCGCACTCGTCCAGCGAGGCCGCGTCTACCTCTCCCACTGCCCGCCAGATGTCGGCGTCTGAAGCGGGGAGGTTCAGGATAGTGGTCTTATCGTTATCATAGCTGGGATCGTCAAAAAATCCCTTGCGTACCTCCAGCACCACCGGGGCGCTGGGGCGGGCAAAGCAGAACATCTCGCCCTTCCGATATACCTCTTTGAAGTCACTGCCAGGCTCCGCGTAGCCCCGGCTGGTGAACACACCGCTGTGCTCCTCCTGGTGCTGTTCCCCCAGCAGCTCCAGCAACCTCTCCCGAAAGCTGCTGTCCTCCTCCATGGTATCCACCAGGGCCATGGCCTCCTCCGAGAGCATCTCACCCTCATACAAAAGCGCCCCAAGTTCCTGCGTGTCGGAGACTTGGGGCGCCAGAAGGCAGATATCCGCATTGAAGGTCAGGTTGATGAAGCGGGAGAGGGGAAAGGGAGCAGTGTGGTTTTCCTTCTCGATCTGGAGCAGGCCGTCCAGCCCCATCCGGTCATCCTCACCCAGCATGGTCAGCCGGAGGGCCAGCAGGTTCAACTCCAGCAGATCCACATTCCGACCGATCATATCCGCTGTGATACCAGGATAGCGGATCCTGGTCAGCTCATTGCGGCAAGTTTTGACGTCCTGGACACGGGCCTTCTGGAGCGCGTCACAAAGCTCCGCCTGGGTACACGGCATCGTCAGCACTGCGGAGGTCTTATAGCTTTCGGGCCCGCCGCTGCTGATCTCCACCTCGAAGATCTTCTTATCCAAGGGTCATCCCTCCCTCTGTCTGTTCCTCTCTCTGAATTTCATAATTGGCAGGATCCGCCCCAGGAACATCCCAGCCCGCCATGCTTCCGATCTCCATGGCCTGCCGCTGGGCGGGGGTGACGCCTAACCGCTCATTCAGCTCATCCGCCAGCTCCACGTTGCGCTCCTTGTCTCCGGTATCCCACTGGGAGGGATAGTAGCCGGACTCGCCCCGCCGGATGCAAATGAGCTGGCCGGTTGTCTGTAGGGTGGAGAAACACTCCGCCGGCAGGCCCTCGGCAACCTTGGGGGCGAACCGCTCCTGCTCCGTCTGGATACTCCAGTTCTCGCTGTTCCACAGATGGATGTACAATTCACCGCCGTCCACACGGATTTGTTCCAGATCCATGCCCTCTCCCCAGCCATCCGATGCCTGGCCGGTGAGGTACTCCTTTAAAGTGGAAAGTTCCTCCGGGGAGAGTTCTCCAACTACCCGGCACTCCGCCACGCCCCAGAGTTGGCCGCTTCGCTCCTCCGCAGTGAACTCCGCGGATCGTACCTTGATATTCAGGCTGTCCTGTTTATCGTACCAGCGCATAACGCCCCGCTCTTTCTCCTCCGGCATCCGGTTTCTGACCAGGGCACCCTGGATCTGATCCTCGTAGTCCAGCAGCGTCCGGCCGTCCCATTCCTCACCCGTCTCGTCTATATCGCCCCACTCGTCCCGCCCATAGAAATCGGCGGTCAGGGGCATATAGAGTTTGAGCAGGGTTGGCTCCGGCGGCTGGACAGAGAATTGTTCCTCTCCCAACGCCAGTTTTCGAATGGCCCCATCCCCCATGCGCGTGTGGAACCGTCCTTCTTCATCGATCTGTTCCAGCGTCCCAGTAGATATGTGTTCTGGGTCATCCAGCTCCCAGCATATAACTTGGCTCCCACGTGGGAACTGTTCCCGCAGGAATGCCAGCCATTCTTTTGATATCGTCCGCATATTCTGCCTCCTTTGCTCTTTCGTAGATCACTCACATCTCTATGGATGGGCCGTCCTCCTGCTCCTCATCCCAGTCCTCACCGAGCAGATCCTCCAGATCAGGCGGTTCACTGTATTGGACCGTGTCGTTCTCCAAGTCCTCCTTTAGGCTGCGGAGGACGGCCTCTTGATTCCCGGTCGGTAAGTAGAGCCATTGTCCATTCGTATCATAGATATAGATGTATTCGATCCCAGCCCAATCTGCCGCATCGTACAGTTCCTCGAAGGTTTTTATAGTGGCCTCCCAGCCGGGACAGTCCCCATCTCTCCGATAGGCCAACGTCACTCCTGGCTGTGGAGCAATGAAATCGTGGCGTCCGGGGTCAGGAGAGAGTTTTTCTCGAAGATAGTACAGATCTCCCAAAGCCAATAAAGCGTTTACTTTCTCCGATGTATCATAGTGTTTTACAAGGGTCGCGCCGGTATCTTCCGGGTATCCGTTGAGCTGACAGTATATCGTGAGGTACTGGTCATCTCCAATTTGCCTTGCGATATAGCTGCGTGTTCCCATTAAAGTCCTCCCATCTCGAGGCCTGCCTCCGGACCGTCCAGCTCCTGATGGAGCGTTTCTACTGCGTCGGCGATCACCGGATCATTCCGAAAACTCTCCAGCTTACGGTAGTCTTCAAAGAATACCTGCTCTTCATCCAGAAAGCACACCAAGTCCACCGTGGCGATCTCGTCCTTGGTGACGCCCAGCCTTTTCTCAGGCCGGTCGCTGTCTTGGTAGAGCTGTATCGCCCCATCCAGTGTCAAAGCCCTGTGGATCTGCTCCTTCGAAGTGTTGCAGTCAGTCATCACGAACCAGGAATAGGTGTGAGGCTTGCTGGGGTCCGCAGCATCCCGCAGGGCCTGCTTTCCGGCCTCAGTGAGACCATAGTTGCAGGTGCGACGGGGGTTCTCCTCGCCGGCAACATCCAGAAGAATGTCGTCTACCGCTTTTTTCACCGCTGGATCGTCTGTCAGGGTCTCGTACCGGAAGCCGGTGGTGTTTCGGTAGGGCAGTTCTTCTCGAATAGTCTGGAGATACCGCTGGGGATCACAAAATTCCTGCTGCTCGCCGCTGGCATAGGTCACTCGGCCCACCAGTTTCTCCTGCCTGGCCATCTCCTGCTGGCGCAGGTCGTAGCAATACAGATACCCTTGATAATCCCCTGGTCTTGGGGTACACCGCAGGCAAAATCGGTAATGTTCTGTCTCCGCAACAAACCCGTAGACGCGGTCGTTTTCTGAGATCTCACCTCCGTTGTGCCAGCAATAGGTGTTCATGGCCGCCAAGTTCTTCAGTGGACCGCTTTGCCGCATGGCATCCACAAATTCCTGCAGGGCCTCCTTGAATTCCGGAGTGTTAAAGTGGTCACCGTTGTGGGGCCACCAGGTGTGATAGAAGCCCTTCCCGCCGGAGCCGAAGTCCATGCGGAGGTGGCCCACTGTGCCCAGTGCCTCGTCCCGCTCATCGTTGGAATAGAAAAGGCCCGCCTCCTCAACGGAAGCAGGCCGCAGGTCAAAGGGGGGCGTCTGTTGGAAACTACTTTGTTTTTTCACTTCGATCACCTCGTTTCTGTTTTTTGAACACAACCAATACCACAACTTGTGATGAAAGTCTACTACAAATCGTGGAGAAAATTCAGGTCATCCGTATCCCTATCTCTGGCTCCGGTGACTCCATGATCTGCTCCAGGTATTTGGGATCCACTACGACTTCTGATTCATTCCTGCCGTTGAAAAAGGCAAGAATGTGTTCCTTTGAAATCTGAGCCTCATAGACGGTGCCCTCCTCACCAAAGCGGTGGGCAAACCACTCCGCCGTATCCCGGTCCAACGTCCAGGACAGTGCTTTGATGTTTTTGGCATTATAGGAAGTCACACCGCGGTAGACGGTCACAGGATCCTCCAGCGACTGATAAACTGCGTACTCCTCCTCGTCCATCAGAAGTTCCGGCGGGACAGAATGGAATAGAGCCAACAGTTCTCTTTTGCTCACATTGCGGTCTTGGTTTGGGCACTCCTCCAAAATCCACGCATGAGCCAGCAATTGGCCCAGATTCTCCTGTGAGAGGACTGGGGCAGAAAATTTGAGAAAAGTCAGATAATAGGGCTTGTTAAGGAGGAAAAATACCTGACAGGCGTTTTCAGCACTGTCGATCTGTTTGCCCACCATCTCCTTCCATTTGGCATAGTCTTCTTTGTTGTGGAGCAAGTCGACAACAGTGATATTGCCATCCTCATTTTGAGCAGCGGTAACCCCGGTACTTGTAAACGGGTGGCTGACGATAGCTGGTGAAAATGAAGTTTCTGCGATTGGCATATCCAAGAGTACATGAGCGATCATCTTCACCCTGGCAAGATCGGTTTCCTTCCGCATCAGGAGAGTCCCCCCATCCCCATGGACTCATCCTGCTCTCGCTGGTATTGTTCTGCGGGCTCCTTCCGCATCAGCTCATCCAGTGACAAAGTTCCCTGATAGGCAATGTAGCCCCGCTCTGTGAAGATTCCCTGTTCTTGCTGGATGCGTTGCTGGCCGTACTTCTCATAGTCATAAAAGGCGTCCAGATTGCTGTCGTAGTCGAAATGGCCGGAGTCCTGGATCATATATCTGCCGTACTCACCTGGCGTATGGACATTGGGGACGAAATCGAACAGGTCCAGATTCTCCGCCAGGCGGCGAATCTCAGCCGCGCTCTCCGGATTTGCATAGGCCACCACAGCCTCCAATTTGGCTCGATCTGCCTGCGCCAGCTTTGAGATGGCGGCGCACATGGCATTGAGATCAAAGACGCTTTCCTGCTCCAAGGGACAGGCCGTTTCAACAGCGGCAGGCAAGTTGTTGATTTGGATCTCCAATGTTGCGAAATCCTCACTCTCCATTCCATCCCGCCAGAGCATCCGCTCGATCTGGCGCTCTGATGTGGGCAGGTACAGCCAAACCGCCTCGCGGCTGTCGTCGCTGTCGTGGATGGACCTCAGTGAAACAGTCATCAGGCTCTCCTCATATAGATACTCCGGGAAGTTTCTTCCCTGATAGATCCGGCTGAGCTGCATCCCGTTGTCGTAGACGACGCCGTAGGGAGTGACGGTACCCTCATTTTCCGAGATCAGGAGCAGAGCGGTCTCCATACTATCCAGTTCCTCCAGCTCCTCCGTGGAGACGCATCCGCCGTGGAGGTTCATGTAGTGATCCCGGCCAATCTGCTCCAAGTCGGAAAAGTCCGTAATGACCGTGGCCTGCTGACAACAAAAGGTCAAATTGATGAGGTCGGTCATATCGGAGAGTCCCTTTTTCGCTGCCATTCCTTGGAACTGGGCCAGCTCCCCGTCAGAAAAACTGTCCAACCGCTTGACGAGGTAATCCAACTCGTCCACATTGATTCTGTGCCCCTCCAGGCATTTCAGACTGGGAACGCAGCCTTCGATCTCCTCCACCATACAATCCTTTGCCCGCGGGTCTCCGATATCCAGCGCCTCCAGCATCTTGATCGTGTCGTTGTATTGATCCTGCGGGATGGGGAAGGGGATAGTGACCAGGCCATATTCCAAGTGATCAGCGTTATACAAAGCCGCTTTGATCCTCATGCTCCAACTCCTTTTCGTTCAGTTTTTTTACTCTGGTGCGCATACAGTCATCCTCGCCGCCCCAACAGAGGAAACCGTGGGCGGGATAGGGGCAGCCCTCGCAGCGGGAGAACTGCCGGCACACTGGTTTTTGTTCCGGCTCCGGGGCATAGCCGGGCGCATAGTTGATGTGGAGCAGCCATTTCTTCACACTACTCCACTTAGGAGGCGGTTGATTGACCACCCCGACATAACTGTTCAGTTTTTTGGGATCCACACGGAGCACCTCACTTGCTTTTTCTGCTCTGAAAACAAAAAAGCGGGGGCCGTATTCTGTCCGATGGCAGATGATACGGCCCCCGCCTTGTTCAGCGTAGGATCTATAAATTCATTTGTGGTTCCTGACTCTGGGCCTGCTCCAACCGGCTCTGCAGATCCGGGACGGTGTACTCGATTTTTGTTCTGGCCTCCTGAATGGCTTTTTGCTGCTTGTAGTCCAGCTCCGGGCCTTCATAGAACCAATGCTCCGCGGCGCGGTACAATTCTGTGAGTTCCTCCAGGGTAAATAACTGCGCTCTGGGGATCAGGCCGGAGCGGACAGCAAAGTCCTGCTTGGCGCTCTGGAAGTCATCTTCATAGTAGTGACCGTGGCTGACTCCAGTTCGGTCATAGTCCCAGATCCAGGTTACAAATTGATACCCCTGGCCATTTTCTCGTTCCTGGCCTGCCAGCACCGCGCCGCCGAAGTCCGCCAGCAGGCGGAAGTCCTCATGCAGGCCAGAGGCATGGAGCAGGGGGGCGTTTTGCATCGTTTCCACATAACTGTATACCTCGTCCGCATCCATGGCCACCTGATGGTACAATTCACTGGCCTCCTCGTTTTGACTACCGGCTGGCAGTAGGAAGACGTCGCTTGCCGGGGACACATAGAGAACCGGCTGGCTGTGGAGGAATACCTCCAGCCGCTTGTCCGCTATGACAGATGATTCGATTCCTCGCTCTTGCAAGCGGCGAGAAAGCTCCAAAAAATATTTTTCTCTCACATTGAACACCTCCAATCAAAAATAGCCAGGCTCCCATTAGAGTCCTGGCATAAATACAAGTTTATACGAATTTTTCACAAAAGAGATGCGAACCGTTTTGTACACATTGCTTGGATGTGAATGTCGCGTTTCTGTGGTTAAGTTCTGCTTCTTGCCGACCAAAAAGGGCGAGGGAGGATACCATCAAAGCAAAAAATGAAGAGGGATGCGAACGAACTGGGGAACATTTTGGAAAACAGCTTAGAAACGCCTGAGCTACAGGCCCATAACTCCCTCAAAAAAGTTACAAAAAAGCCGTGAAACTCAACATTTCACGGCTTTTTGTGGTGGACTCGAAGGGATTCGAACCCTCGACCTCTCGGATGCGAACCGAACGCTCTCCCAACTGAGCTACGAGCCCGTCTTTGTTTAGTTTGAATAAATCTTACCCACTTAGATTGTGCAATCTGTTGGAGTGCCTGGGCCCGTGTTATGTCGCCTTTGCTCTACCGAATGGTTCGCATTTTTTATGAACATCTGAGAGAAAGTTTTTGTCACAAAACATAGGGATGCGAACCACTTGGGATTTAAGGGGGATGTGAACCGTTCGAATGAAATTGTTGTGTATATAATGAAGTTCAACTTATATCTGTACATTTTTTCTATAACGGGTTTGAAAGCAATGAGTTTTTTGCCTGGCGCAGACTTTGAACATACACGATTATAATTTGAAAGATGAAAAGTCTATGTTTGCGGTTTAGATTCTTGCAAGGAATAGGCGATTTTTGTGGATCTATGCTATAATAAGAATAGACCTTTTTAAACATGATGGATATATGGTCGCGGTGTTAATATTAGAAAACAGCTTAAAATATAGACAGTGGAGGAATATGCCATGAGTCTTGAACCTGGTGGCAGAGCTGATAAATACGGAAATAAATACGAGAATCGCTATCTTGCTAAACTCCTTCTCAGACTTGTCAGAGAAGAGCTTATTTCTATTACTGTTGAACCTTTAGGTGACAATAGTAACTCTGTAGAATTCATTTCCGAACAAAAAGACGGAACTATTAAGCATTATCAGTGCAAAGCCAGTAATACCACACATTCTTCATGGAGTATTTTAGATCTAAGAAAGTACAAAGTTTTTGAGCGAGCCAAAGAAATTATTTCTGCTGACATTAAAAACTTATACTATTTTATTTCACCTCTGCAATATAACGAATTAGATGAACTGTGTAAGCGAGCTCGAACCAATTCTTCACCCGAAGACTTTATAAATTTTCAGCTGACGAATGATGCTATTAGGCGTATGTTCAATGATTGCGTAGTGGAATTTGGGTTTGATAAAAGCGAACCGTCAGCCAAAGCAGAAACCATGTTATTATTATCGCATTGCTTTTTTGAACAATATATTACTGGTACAGAAGCTGAGCAGGACTTAGAAGAATACATTGGTACGCTATTTACAGGGAAGGCATCTACAGTTCGAGTTTTGCTGGAACAGTATGCCAATGATACTGGCCGTTACGGGGTAAAAATAACAGCCAAAGATGTCATTGATTATTTAGAGGAAAAGAATATCCATGTTCGTAACTATTGCGGCAATGAAACAGTTTTAAATAGAATTCACATCCTAAACAGTACATATTGGGATTCCTATCATGCTATCCACGAAAATCTCGTACATCGAACAGCAACGGATGATATTATTCAAAGTATCAAAGATGGGCAATCAGTAATTCTTCATGGAAAGGCCGGTACTGGAAAAAGCGGATGCCTGGAAGAAACGATCCGTTACTTAAAACAAACCAACACTCTTTACCTTGCTGTAAAGCTTGATAAACATGTACCTCGCATATCCGCAGATACTTATGGCCAGGATCTTGGCCTTCCGGAATCGCCGGTGTATTGTTTATCGACCCTTGCTGCAAGAAGACACTGCGTCTTGATTCTGGATCAGCTGGATGCTTTGCGTTGGACAAGCAATCACTCCGGCGATGCTTTGGATGTCTGTAAAGAATTTATCCAACAGGCAGAAGCCATCAATAGATATTCAGAAGGAAAAATATCGATTGTATTTGCATCTCGTACCTTTGATTTAGATAATGACAGGGGATTGAAAGAACTGTTTGCATCCTCGGATTCACATGCTGAGTTGCAATGGATCAAGGTAAATGTGAGTCAGTTTACTAAGGATGATGTGGTTCAAGTTATAGGTCAAGCGTACAATCATCTTTCTTCTCGACTCCAAAAGTTGCTCCTAACCCCATCTTCATTGTACGTTTGGTCCAAGCTCGAAGAAAATGCAAAGAATAACAGTGTTTCCTCAGTTTTTGAGTTAATGAATGCATGGTGGCAGCAGATTCAGAAAAAGTGCATTTCAGTTGGTTTACAATCCGAAGCGGTTATTGCCTGTAAAGATAAAATTGTGATGTCAATGGAGAGAAGAGCTGTCTTTTCGCTTCCACGGGCTATCTTTACAGATCAAACAAACGAAATCGATTGCCTTGTTTCGTCAGGCCTATTAAATAGCAATCCAAATACAAAAAGCATTTCATTTGCACATCAGAGTTTCTTAGACTACTTCATAACATCAGACATTTTAGAGAAGATCTATTCGGGTTATGAGCTTAAAGACTTGATTGGAGATAAAAATCATCAAACACCCTTTATTCGATATCGTGTGTTGACAGTTCTTCAAAATTTGCTTGACAGTGATCCCATCCTATTTGCAAAGCAGAGTATTGAATTATTAGAAGCTTCTTGTGTGCGCTTTTACTTCAAATGCACAGTTTTTGAAATAATCGGACAATGTGATGCCCCTACAGTTGAAATTTACAGAATCGTCGACAAATATATACAAAAACCAGAGTGGTCAGATTATATCACCCAAGTTGTGTTATATGGCCACCCTGCATTTGTTATGCGATTGTTCCCCCTTTCAAATCGTGTTTTCCCCTCAGATGAATATCTGTCACTATTAAAATCTATTAGCTCAAAAGAACCAGATTTTGTAACAGATAGACTGCGTCTTTTTGCGTTTCTGAATGCTGAACAAGATCGCAAAATTTTCTGGACATTATGTCATGATGCAAACGATGATTCTGATGAAATGTTCGAATTTAGAATGCAGCTTTTGCAAAATGATCCAGCACTTTTTCAAAACTTTTGGGGATTTCATGAGCTTATTAAGCGCTCATCCTCAAGAGCCATAGACCTGTTTGAGATCATTGTCGGGAGTTGGCCAAGCCAAAGAATTTCTCGCCTTTATATCGAAGATTCCAGAAATCTTTCCTGTTATATTAAGCAGTATGCGTGGCTACTTGTGACAAAACTATTTTCCAAGATTTGTGAGGTAACATTTAATTATCTCCCACATTGGCCAGAAGATAGATGGAGCCATGATTACGAGGATTGGGAATCAAATGAATTTAAAGAATCTGCTGTTCGTAAGATTACAGAGATTGTAAAAGAGGCCTTTGCAGAATGTGCACAATCCTCTCCTAATGAATTAATGGAGTTTATAAAAGGAGTAAAATATCCAATCTCTGCAGTTGGACATGAGTGTATCATGCATGCTGTATTAAATTTGCCCACTGATTATGCTGACGAGGTGATAGAGTGGATTTTGGAAGATGTTTCTGCAAAAATATTTGTGTTTTCTGCAAAGAAGGATAATTATCTAACTGATTCGGCTCAAATAATTAAAAAATTCTCTCCTGTTTGCAGTATGGCGTTATTCCAAAAACTGGAGCAGTATATCTGTAATTGGAAAGAATCAACTGAGCAGATGGTATATATATTTAAACGCCGTCTTGATGTAAGGAAAGCACATCATATACCTGTGTACTATGCATATTGGGGGCACTTCCAAAAAGCACTTTTACCAAGCATGGACATTTCTCGTTTATCTGCATACTCTAAGCAGTTGCTCAATGTAGTAAACCGAAATTCTTGGATTCAACTGCCCTACTTTTATTGTGGATTTACCATGGGGGCAGCCAAAACAGTTGTGTCTCCCATAGACAATTATACGGAGCGACTGAGCAATAAGACATGGCTCCAAATTATCTCCACCCCCCAGAACAAAATGAACGATAGGTGGCGCGGATCTGATAACGGTCCCTACTACATCGAAGCGAATCATCAAACTTTTGCATCTGCTCTTGGTAGTCAAGCCAAGCGGGAGCCACTCAGATTTGCCAAACTTTCCTTGTCTTTTCCGGCAAATTGTTATGAAGGGTACATTTCTCATGTTCTGTACGCATTATCTGACAATAGTTCAAATGGGGAGTTTGATGTTGAGCTTGTAAGCAAGGTTATTCAGCGCTATGGGCACAGCAAAAATCTCAACATCGCTATGGCTGTTTCACATGTGATTGAAAAACACCCAAATGAGATGTGGTCAGATGATGTCATCAATATCCTAAGGGAAATTGCATTAAATCATCCTCACCCAGATAAAGATGAATACGGCGTTACAAGCAGTTCAGATCCAGATCACAAATCAACTCATTCACTCCTTCAAAATTCAATCAACTGCGCACGCGGGTGTGCTCTCCATGCCATCTCAGCTTTACTTTGGGAACATTATGATTGGGGAGACAAACTAAAAAGTACGATTTTATTAGCAAGCAAGGATCCTAATCATGCTGTGCGTTTTGCGGTGATGGATTGCGTTCTGCCCTATTATAATATCGAAAAGGCTTTTTCAGTTGAAATTTTTACTTCGCTCACTGAAGATGACTTGCGTGTTGTTGCTGCCCATGGATATTGGGATATTTTGTCTCGGGAATATGATAACCGTAGCGCTTACTATAGAGGAATATTAATAAAAGCCTGTTTGTCCGAGATTGATGACTTAGCTGAATTTGCTGCTGGCTTACTGTGTGCAGTTGGAATCTTTCATAATGACCAAAAAGCATTGAACTTTATCATGTCACATCAATTTAGCGCAAAACAACAAGGCCGAATCTGTTCACAAGCTGTTTCCTCTTTTAATTCGGATGAGTATCATGAAAAGAGTAAGATGGTTCTGATCTATTTGATGGATCATTCATCGGATGAGTTGCAAGGGTTCAATCGTCTTTTCTTTGATCGATGCATTGAAATAAAAAGGGATGAGGAGTTTCTGGTTCACTTAATGGAATCACGGCAAAGTGTTCATCTCTTCCATTCTTTTTTAAACTATCTGTATGAAAGTGATGAAGACATTTGCAGCTTTGCTCGTGTTTTGGAGACAATTGGTAATAGCCTTTCTCAGATGCCACCAGAAAGAGGGGAGCGACTTATTGTAACCGACTTGGTAAAATGTGTGGTCCGTTTGTTCGATAAAGGGAAAAACGCCCCCTTCATTACTGAGATCTGTTTAAATATTTGGGACCAATTGTTTATGAGCAATCTGCATGATATCAAACCGTTGTCAGATATGATTGATGATTTTGAGTAGAAAAGATACCATAGACTCTGAGATGCTCCTATTTAAACTTTTAGGAATCCAGACAGAAAATAGCATTGTATAATCCTCTTATTCTACCTAAGGAGGAGTATACAATGAATCGAGTCTATTGCCTGTACCGGGTATCCACTGTCCAGCAGTTGCACGAGGATGACATTCCCATGCAGCGGCAGGCGTGCCGGGAGTTTGCCGCCGCCCGCGGCTGGAAAATCATTAAGGAGTTCTACGAGAAAGGAATCTCAGGATTCAAGATTCCCACAGCAGACCGCAGAGTCCTGCAGCAAATCAAGAAGGATGCCAAACAACATGAGTTTGACATCCTTCTTGTCTTTATGTTTGACCGATTGGGACGACGGGATTCGGAGACTCCGTTTTTTGTAGGGTAGTGTCAAGGAATTTTCGCAAAATGGTTTGCAGGCCCTGGCATGAATGAAGTCAACCAGCAATGGAGGCATCCTCAAGGGCCGCCTCCAGGTGCTTCATGTTCATGTACTTCTTGTTGCCCCATTGGGTACCAGCCACATGGCGCAGCCGGGCACAGACCAACATAAGAGCAGAGTTACCATCCGGGAAACTGCCCACCACACGAGTGCGGCGGCGGATTTCCCGGTTCAGTCTCTCAATTACATTATTGGTCCGGATGCGAGTCCAGTGCTCGCTGGGGAAATCGCAGTAAGTCAGCGTTTCCTCAATGCCGTCCTCCACCTTCCTGGCGGCCTCTTTCAGCTTCATGGAGCGCAGTTGCTCCACCACGGCTTTGGCCTTTTCCCGGGCGGCTTTCTTGCTCTCCTGGGCATGGATCGCCTTGAGCATTTTGGCTACCAGTTTCACCTTGGAGCGAGGAGTGACTGAGAATACATTGCGGTAGAAGTGGACAGTACACCGCTGGTACTCGGCTTCAGGGAATACTTCTCCTACAGCCTCCAGCATACCAAGGCACTTGTCGCCAACAATGAGTTTCACTCCGTCCAGGCCACGCCCGCGGAGCCACTGAAAGAAGCTGACCCAGCTGGCCTTGTCCTCCTTCATACCCTCAGCGGCACCCAGAACCTCACGATATCCGTCCTCATTGACCGCAATTGCCACAAGAATGGCTACATTTTCAAATTCGCCGCCCCAGTTGCGGCGCAGGTAGATCCCATCCACATAGACATACGGATATCGTCCACCTTGCAGAGGACGGTTCCGCCAATCCTCGATGTGGACATACGCTTTCTTGTTCAACTCACTTATGGTGGAGGGAGAGACTTTGCTGCCCCAGAGGGCCTCGGTAATATCCTCCACACGCCGGACGGACACGCCTGCCAGGTACATCTCAATGAGAGCTTCCTCCACGCTGCTCTCCCGACGGCGATACCGCTCAATGATGGCGGTCTCAAAGGAGATCCCTTTGAGCTTGGGTACCTTGAGGGTAACATCCCCAGAAGTGGTGATAAGATTGCGGCTGTAGTGGCCGCTGCGATAACCCTGGCGCTGCTCATTGCGCTCGTACCGGGCTGCCTGGGTCAGTTTCTCCGCCTCGGCCTCCAGCAGTTCGTTGAGGGTTTCCTCCACGCTGCCGCGCACCAATTCCTTAAGCTGCCCCTTGATAACTTCCTCGTTTAGCTGTACAATCTTCTCAGACATGGTTTGCTGTCTCCTTTCAGAATGGTGTGTCGCGACTTCATTCTACCAGAGATCTGCAAACCATGTCTCTTTTGTTTTTGCGAAACTTATTCTACCTTATCTTTTGTAGAGGATCTCTCCATGCTGGGTATTGAGATTTGGAGTGCCCGAGAGGGACAGCAGAGATTTGAGAGCCACGCCGACAAGCTGATCAATTATATACGCTATTGGCAGGCTTCCGGTGAAAGTTTGAAAATCTCTGAACGGACCAAGACCCGGATGCAGCAGCTTACCAGCGAGGGCTTCTACTGTGGAGGAAGAGCACCGTATGGTTATCGGCTTGTCAAAACGGGGCGGGTCAACCCCAGGGGACGTGATGTGCATGATCTGCAAATCATACCTGGTGAAGCAGAGGTCATCCGTATAGTCTTCGACTACTATATCCGGTACGGATATGGCGGACGAAGAATTGCGACGGAGCTTGCAGCACAGGGTATCTATGACCGGAATGGTGAAGTGTTCCATCCAAGCTCTATTAACGCATTTTTACACAGAGAGTTGTTTACTGGGGTCATGTGCAGAGGAGGGGGTCGCTCACAGCTCAACCCGGAATTGCAGATCATCTCACCGGACACATTTCAGAAGGCACAGCAAGTAATGGAGAAGAGAAAGCAAGGGCAGCTTCCCAAAAAGCTGGTGGGAAAAGCGCTGTTATCGGGAAATGTTTACTGCGGCTGCTGTGGAGGAAGAGTATTTGCTTCAACTGTGCGAAGAACCCATCGTGTGACGGAGCAAAATGAGAGAATCCCCGTCTATAAATGCTACAATCGGGTTCAGCACCGTGAGCGATGTTCTACACAGAGTACTTATCGGGCGGAGCGGATCGACAAAGAAGTGCTGCGTCAGTTAAAATGTCATGTGGATACCCATCCTGAACTGCAAAAGCTGTACGACAAAGCGATGGAAGCGGAGTTCTCGATCCGGAAGATGATTTTGTGCCAGTGGATTGAACGGGTGAATATCTTTACTTATGATCATATCGAGGTGTTGTTCCAGAACGAAATAGAGAATTTCTAAAGCAGGCCATATGCCTCTGAGGTGCTTTCAGCGTAGATACTGGAAGTACTGCACAAAGGGAATGCGAACCATCTTGTACAATATGCTTGGATGTGAATCATTCATTTCCAGATCTTTTCGGCCTTTCCCGAGGGGCGGAGAACAAAAAATAATGATCGTTTCTGGTGTCCTGAACAGCGGATGCGAACGGAGCGGGGGGCTGATACGGGAAACGGGGCGGAAACGGTTGAGCTACGGGCCCACTATTTTTGCGAAAAAGTTGCAAAAAAGCCGTGAAATTTATAATTTCACGGCTTTTTATGGTGGACCTAATCGGGATCGAACCGACGACCTTACGGATGCGAACCGTACGCTCTCCCAGCTGAGCTATAGGCCCATATTTGGTTGTTTTGTATATTTTTGGCTTGTTTATTTGTGCGGTTTGCTGTTATGGCCGGGCCCGTGTTATGTTGCGCTTGCTCTCCCAACTGAGCTATGGGCCCATATATCTGTCACGGTTGACTGCCAAGTGGGTCACCGGACCAAACATATGACGATATGAAGTTTTAATCTAAGGGATGCGAACCGGATGGGAGCCATGTGAGCCACCGGCCCAAAAGAGAGGGCATATAACTGGCCCGCTTGCGTTCCCAGCTGAGCTACGAGCCCATATTCTGCTTTTGCAGCGGCAAATGATATTATACCATAATTTCCTCCGTTGTAAAGACTATTTTTTTCGAGATTCGGAAAATTTTTTGTTGCCAATTTGCAGAGGATATAGTAAAATAAATAAGCTATCGTCCTCCGCGTGCAGCTGCGGAGCCGGTCTCGCGCAATGGATGCCCGTGAACCATGTCAGGCGGGGAACCGAGCAGCATTCAGCGGGATTTTCCATGTGCCGCGAGGGTGCCGGTTCCGCAGCTGCATACGGAGGACGTTTTTTTTCTGCGCATCGCAAACCATGTAGATGCGCCCGTGCGCGCGGCATGCCGCGCAGGAAGTCCTGCTTGGAGGTGGTCCCTTGTATCAGGCCCTTTACCGCAAATGGCGGCCCAAGACGTTCTCGGACGTCATCGGCCAGTCCCACATCACCCAGACCCTGAAAAAGCAGGTGGCGGAGGGCCGCACCTCCCACGCCTATCTCTTCACCGGCACCCGGGGCACCGGCAAGACCACCTGCGCCAAGATTTTGGCCAAGGCTGTCAACTGTGAGCATCCGGTGGACGGCGATCCCTGCTGCCAGTGTCCCTCCTGCGTGGGGATCGAGAACGGCAGCTTTTTGGATGTGCTGGAGCTGGACGCAGCCTCCAACAACGGCGTGGACCAGGTCCGGGCCCTGCGGGACGAGGCCATCTACTCTCCTGCCAACGTGAAAAAGCGGGTATACATCGTGGACGAGGTCCACATGCTGTCCACACCGGCTTTCAACGCCCTGCTGAAGATCCTGGAGGAGCCGCCGGAGCATCTGATGTTCATTCTGGCGACGACGGAGCTCCACAAGGTACCGGCCACCATCCTGTCCCGGTGCCAGCGGTTCTCCTTCAAGCGCATCACCCCGCAGGACATCGCGGCACGGCTGCTGTATGTGGCGGGGCAGGAGGGCATCGGTCTGACGGAGGACGGCGCGGAGCTGCTGAGCCGTTTGGCGGACGGCGCCCTGCGGGACGGCCTGAGCCTGCTGGACCAGTGCGCCGCCGTGGGCGGCACGGTGGACAGCCGGGCCGTGCTGGAGGCGCTGGGCCTGGCGGGCAATCTCCAGACCGCAAAGCTCATGGAACAGGTCCTGGCCCGGAACGCCCAGGGGGCCCTGATCCAGCTGGACCAGCTGTATCAGGGCGGCAAGGACGTGGGCGCGGTGCTGGGGGAGCTCAGCACACTTGTCCGGGATCTGCTGCTGCGGAAAACGGCGCCGGAGGGAGGCGCGGCCCTGCTGTCCGGCGGATATGACGCCGCCACACTGGACCGCCTGGGCAAAAACGTATCCGCCACCCGGCTGATCTACCTGGCCACCACCCTGCAGAAGGCCACGGCGGACCTCTACTACAGTTCCAACCGCCGGACGGACGCGGAGCTGTGTCTGCTGCGGCTGTGTGACGAGTCCCTCTCCGGGGACCTGACAGCGCTGGAGACCCGGGTGGAGCGGCTGGAGGAGGGGGTTCAGCGGGGACAGCTCCTGCGGGCTGCCGCCGCGGAGAGCGGCGGGAGGAAACCCGCGGCGCCAAAGGCTGCCCCGACCCAGGAGGCGCCTCCCAGGGAGGAGCTCCAGGAGGAGCGACCGCCCCTGCCCGAGGAGCCTCCCCTGCCGGAGGAGCCGGGCGAGCGGGTGTTCGACGTGCCGGAGCCGGCTGCGCCGCCGGTACAGGCAGAGCGGCCCCCCCAGGCGGCTGCCGCCGTTGGCGGCGGCTGGTGGCGGGCCCTGGCGGAGGGCTGCAAGGGCCGTCTGCCCGCCATGTACCGGGCATTTCTGGACATGTGCACCGGCGTGCTGGAGGGGGACCTGCTGACCATCTACGCCCCGGATGAGATCACCCTGGGGCGCCTGGACAACGACCGGGTGAAAACGGCCCTGGTCGAGGAAGCCGCCGCAGGCGGCGTCACCGTGCGGCTGGCCCTGCAGGTGGGAGAGCCCCCCAAGACCACGCCCCGGGAAAATTTGCAGAACCTGCTGAAATTCGGCAGTCAGTTTGACAATATCGAAATCAAGTAAGACAACAAAGGAGAGACCAAGTATGGGTTACAGTGCACGCCGCGGATTTACAAACGGCAGTATGAAGATGACCGGCGCCCAGCGCCAGGCGGAGATGCAGGCCCGCATCCAGCAGATGCAGGAGCAGGTCAACGCCGCCCAGGAGGCTGTGGAGGCCCAGGAGTTCACCGCCAGCGTGGGCGGCGGCGTGGTGGAGGCCAAGGTCAACGGCAAGAAGGAAGTCCTGGCCGTGACCATCAAGCCGGAGGCCGTGGACCCGGAGGATGTGGAGATGCTCCAGGACCTGGTGGTATCTGCCGTCAACGAGGCTCTGCGCCAGGCCGGCGAGGCCATGGACAAGAGCATCGAGCAGGCCACCGGAGGACTGGATCTGGGGGCGTTCGGATTGTGATTTCGAGGGGGAGCCTGCTCTCCCCACCTTTCTGGGGGAACGGAAGGAGCCGGGCGGTCACGGGCCGTCCGGCTCCTTCTGCATCATACCTTTTGTATAGAAAAAGGCCGCTCCCCTGGTTTTACAGGGAAGCGGCCTTTCCGCTTCTGTTACAGCTGCTTGACTGTGTAGTACACGGCCAGAGCGAAAACCACGATGGCCAGGGCCCACATGGCATAATAGGCGATGGCACTGCTGAACAGGGCAATGACCAGCCCGATGACGGACAGAACACAGGCCAGGTAGACGGGCAGGGGATCCGCGTCAGCAGTCAGCACCTGGTATTTGCCCAGCTTGCCGCCGCTTTTGTCCGCCTTGTTGGCCAGGACCGCCGCCGCCACCAGCACCACCAGGTACACCACTGCGGCGATCCGCACATAGGTGCCCAGATAGAGGTTGTCCAGGCCCCGGCGGCAGACCCACATGGCGATCAGGGAGACACCCAGGATCGTCAGGGACCAGGCGCACTCCCGGTCATACAGGTTCCAGAGGATGGTCAGCAGCATGGCCACCGGCACCACCACACACAGCAGGGTCAGCGCGGAGTCATAAAAGGCCTTGATCATCCAGGCGGAGCCGCCCAGAAACACGCCGGCGGCAAACACGGACCAGCCGATCCAGCGGCGCGTTTTTTCCTTCCGCCACACGATGCCCAAAATCAGTCCCACCAGGGCCACCGCCGCGCCGACCCCCATCACATAGGGCAGGGCGTCGTCGCAGGCCACCAGCTGCTCCGCGGTTCCATTGACATAAAAGCGGCGAATCACCAGCAGATAGAACTCCGCCACGCAGCCCGCCAGGAAAAAGATCAGGGCGCTGCGCATGGGCTCATTCCGCTTCACCGGTTTGGATTTGCTGACAGGATGTTTGGACATATTTGAATAACCTCCAGGGTATTTGTTCGAAAAATAACCGCGGGAGAACAGCCTCCACCATCGGCATTCTATGGTAGTATAGCAGATATTTCGTGCTTTTGCAAGGGGAACGCGGCAGACTTTTCCTTTTTTCCGGCGGGGGACGGGGCTGCGGGTTGAGATTTGACCGACGGCGTGTTATACTTCTCTATTATGGATTTTTTTCAGAAAAATACTGACGACACGAGGATTTTGCGTATGAGACGTTTTGGCGCGCTGCTGGCGGCTGGGCTGCTGGCGGGGACCCTGGCCGCCTGCGGCGGTCCGGCGACCCAGGAGATGGAGTCCGCCCAGGCCTTTGCCATGGATACGGTGATGGTGCTGACGGCCGGCGGCGGGGAGACCGGGACGGCCCTCCAGACGGCCCAGGGGGAGCTCTACCGCCTGGACCGGGAGCTCTCCCGCACCCGGGAGGACAGCGCCGTCTCCCGGCTGAACAGCGCTCCGGCCGGCACGGCGGAGGACGTGGGGGAGGGGCTCTACGGCCTGATCGCCCAGGCCCTGACCTTCAGCGCCGCCACAGACGGGGCCTTTGACATCACCCTGGCGCCGGTGTCCTCCGCCTGGGGCTTCACCGAGGATGCCTACCGGGTGCCCGGCCAGGAGGAGCTGGATGCGCTGCTGACCCATGTGGGGGCAGACCACGTCCACCTGGAGGGCGGGACCTCCGTGTCCCTGGACCAGGGGACCCAGATCGACCTGGGGGCCATTGCCAAGGGCTATGCCAGTGACGTCGTGGCGTCCATCTACCAAGAGAACGGGGTGGCCCACGGCACCGTCTACCTGGGGGGGAACACCTGGGTCTGCGGCGGGAATCCGGAGGGGGATCCCTGGCGGATCGGCGTCCAGGACCCGGCCCGGGCGGAGGAGGCGGAGGCTTACACCGGCATCCTGCGGATGACCGACGGCTTCGCCGTCACCTCCGGCGGCTATCAGCGGTATTTTGAGGAGGACGGGGTGACCTATCACCACATCATCGATCCAGCCACCGGCCGCCCGGCGGAGAGCGGCCTCACCTCCGTCACCGTGGTGGCGGACGGCACTGTGGGCAACGGCACCATGTGCGACGCCCTTTCCACCGCCCTGTTCGTCATGGGGGAGGAGCGGGCCCTGGACTTCTGGCGCAGCGGCGCCTATGACTTTGACCTGATCCTGGTGACAGAGGACGGCCGGCTGCTGGTGACCGACGGCATCGCCGACCAGTTCCAGCCGGACGAGACAGCGGGGTATGCGTATGAAGTCGTCTCCTAAACTGCGGCCCAACGGCTGGGACGCCCTGGTGGCCGGGGCGGTGCTGGCCCTGGCGGTACTCTGCGGCATCCTGGTCTGGGCCGGCGACGGGGATTCCGGCGCCCTCACCGCCGTGGTGTCCGTGGACGGGGAGGTGACGGAGCGGGTGGCCCTCTCCGGCCTGACGGCGCCGGAGGAGCGGACCTACACCCACAACGGCTACACCCTCCATGTGACCTTTACGGCGGAGTCCGCTCAGGTGACCGCCTCTGACTGCCCCACCCAGGACTGCGTCCACACCGGGGCCATCACCCGCAGCGGCCAGAGCATCGTGTGCCTGCCGGGGCGGATCGTCATTCAGCTGGAGGGCGGCGGGGACTCCGACGGCCCGGATCTGGTGATCGGATGAGGAGGCGGCCATGAAACTTTCCACAAAACAGCTGACGCTGTGCGCGGTGCTGACGGCCATGGCCCTGGCCCTCAGCTACCTGGAGAACTTCTTCCCCCTGTCCCTGGCCATCCCCATCCCGGGGATCAAGCTGGGGCTTGCCAACATCGTGACGCTGTTTGCCCTGTACGCCCTGGGGGCGGGACAGGCGCTGCTGATCCTGGTGGCCCGGTGTCTGCTGGGGGCGGTGTTCGCCGGGAATGTGAACGCCCTGATCTTCTCCCTGCTGGGGGGCGTGACGGCCATGCTGGTGATGATCGGCCTGTCCCGGCTGCGGGGACTCTCCGTCTACGGAGTGTCTGTGGGCGGAGCGGCGGCCCACAACTGCGGTCAGGTGGCAGCGGCGGTGCTGACCCTGGGCAACACCGCGCCCCTGTACTACCTGCCGGTGCTGCTGGGGGTGTCCCTCTT
>CDYT01000672.1_pt1 | contig 31719 bp, 40 predicted proteins | sample 557541 | NCBI WGS metagenome assembly CDYT01 (sample SAMEA3182060, study PRJEB8094) | gut metagenome | biome: human; feature: gut; material: Stool; isolation source: human stools | place: Canada | collected 2013-01-15
GTATTAACTTTGCCAACAACACTGAATACTAACTGGGGACTGAACGGATATCACCGGAAATGCTGAACGGGTATCCGCCGGAATATGCAGTTATCGGGTATTTTATTTGAATATTGATACCAATAATGCAGCAATAGCAGTATTAAAAATAAGGAGCCATTTTTCAAAATTGGCTCCTTTTCGTTGTTCTTCACGATATTTTTGTTGAGCAATCATTTCTTCTTTTTGCTTCTGAAGCTTCTTCCATAAGTATTTTTCTATTTTTCGCTTCAAACGACTCTGACGATCCAGGAAGTTGAGAATCTGAACTGCTATCGTAAAAATTAAAATTGTCCATAACCATAAATTTAAAAAGGGAGCCAGCCCACACGATTAGAAGCCAACTCCCACACACGATTATGATGCAAATATACAAATTCATTTAAAAACAATCGTGCTATGATAAAAGAATTTTCATCAATCGTGGAGTTGAGATCAATACGTGAGCAGAAATCAAGGTTATCAGAACGTGAACAGGAGTTAGCATCGCCTATTTTGACCGATTTGTCACTTATTCCGGAGATTTATGGCTGGTTCAAGGATTTGCTGGCCGGGATGGACTGCCCGTCCAATCCTGAGAGCGTCACCCAGCGAAAGAAGTTCCTCTTCATCGTGCTGTTCTTGTTCGCCCCCAGCGTGCTGGCCGGTGGTCGGCTGCCGAATGGGATTAGGGCGGAGATTGCCGGCGTGTTCCCGGATGTCTCCCCATGTGTAATATCGAACAATATCGCTGATGTTTCCTTTATCTACCAACAGTATAAGGATTTCCGGCAGGATATAGAGTACCTTTACAACCAGATTGTAGAAATATTGAAGGTCAAAGGACTAATCAAGTGACCCCGTTCCGGAAGGTTCGGGGTATTTTATTCAATCAAAGCCCGATACGCCCTGAGGTATTTATTCAACCGTTCCAAGTCCTTTTCGGTCAGTTGACGAATCCTTGTAATATCCATATTGTCTTCCAGGTCGTGTATCTTGACTTGGCGGCCTATTGGGTTCTGTTTGGAACGTATAATAAAATCCTCATAGCTTTCACCTTTATTTCGAGTAACAGACAATACAGCTTCCACGATCATGCGAGGGAACCCTGCTGCAAGCAAATCGGACGCGGAGAGGTTGGTATCTTCGATGATGTCGTGGAGCAGTGCCACAATTTTCTCTTCATCTGTGAGGCATCGATTTGACACTCGTATCGGATGAAAAATGTAAGGACTTCCAGCCTTGTCCTTCTGTCCTTCATGCGCTTTGGTTGCAATAACAAGCGCCTTTTCAAGTAAGTTGTTGTTCATCATTGATTATGTTTTATTTTTATTTTAAAGGATGAAAGCCGGGGCGTTATGTTTCCGGCTTTGTATTATTGTAGAAATAAAGCAGTAACAGACGAAACAATAGCCAATAAAAATACAAACAATACAGAACAACCTTTATTCTGTTTAATTTCAATATTGTATTTGCGAGCCACTTCGTGAATGTAATCCATTGACGGCTTAAATTCCTGATGGGTTTCGTTTCTGTATAAGTTAAGTGCATCAACTAATTTATCATCTCTTAAAAGTGATGCAATCTTATCCTCCATTTCCTTTTGTCCACTTTCTCCTTTTTCTACCAAAGCTTCACCTGCCTTGAATCTGTGTCCACATTTTAAGCAAGTAATATTAACATCTTTGCTTCCTATTGTTCCTGCTAAAATTCCAACCCCACCAACTAAAACGGCACCAGCCAAGGCTTTTCCTCCACTAAAACCTTGTTGCTCTGAGTGAAGTTCTCTGGAATGGCATTTAGGGCAACATAAATATTCATCTTTGTTATTCTCCTGTTTTATGGGATAACCACAATGGGGACAGGATGATGCTTTATCACTAATTTCTTTGTGACATTCGGGACATTCTATTAGTGCCATATACTCTAAATTTTAGTTTCTAACTTTATTTCTTTACCACAATGAGGGCAATATATCACTCCATCTTTTGGCTTATCGAAGAGTTCTGTTACAGGAACACCTAAAGCGGTGGCTATCTCTTCCAGTCGGCTTATGTTAGGATTTCCATTAAGAGATTTGGACAGTCCGACTTCTGTAATACCTATCATCCCTGCAAGGTCTTTAAGCATTATCCCTTTTTCTCGACAAATTTCTTTTATTCTAAAATTCATAATTAAACTATTTGTTTATGTCGCAAATATAGTCAAAAAATACAAATAGTATAAGAAAGATAGTGAAATAATACTGACTGTTTAAATATTAATATTTATTAACCATATTCTTATTGCTGGTAATTATACTATCAGTATATTTGTCGTGTGATAATTAAACAGATAGTATAATTCTAAAAACGCACGATTATGAAGACATTAAAAGAACAAGTAGAAGAAATCAAGAACATGAAAGGTTCTAAGGCTGCAAAGAAAGCAGCTTTCGTGAAATTAGGTTTGAGAAAGTATGAAGTTGAACTTCTTATGGCTGAACTGCCTAAACCTGTCAGAGAGACACACAAGTTTACTTTTGGGGTCGAGATTGAATGCCTGGTAGCTGCAAATATGATGAGAGAATGTGCAACAAGAAACGAAATGCCTTTTCAATATGAGGGTTATAATCACGTTGACAACAACCACTATTACAAGTTTGTTTCTGACTCTTCTATCAGAGGTGAAAACCCTATCGAATGTGTTTCACCGGTTCTTACTGGTAAGGCGGGTATGAAAAGTCTAGAAACCTGCTGCAAAGCTTTAAATGAAGCAAATGCATAGGTAAATATATCTACAGGTTTGCATGTGCATATCGGGGCTGCAAATCTTTCTGATGAAGCCTACATTAATGTATTCGAAAACTATCAGAAGTTAGAGAGAGTGATTGATACCTTCATGGCACGATCAAGACGAGCCAACAACAGCCAGTGGTGTAGAACCCTTCAAGGCAAGAACTTTGACGTATGTATGACAAAGCATGATGTTTTTAGCGTCATGAATGGTAATAGATACTATAAAGTGAATGCTTGTTCTTACGCTCGACATCGGACAATAGAATTTAGACAACATCAAGGTTCTACTGATTTCGAAAAGATTTCTAACTGGGTGAACTTCTGCGCTAAACTGGTAGCATGGTCTAAAAAGAACGTACTGAGTTCAGAGGTTAATTCAATTGACGAGATACCTTTCTTGACAACGAGAGAAAAGTCATTCTTTAAATCACGTGCTGAGGTTCTTGCATGAGCCTCGCACGATTAAAATCAAAGAAAATGTGCTGTATTATTTATAAGCCAAAAGGTGTTCAGATGCCAACTCTGGACACCTTAAATAAAGTTCAGAGAATCAATCATCATGGTTATGGCTTCGTTTCTTCAAAGCATAGATATAAGACGATGGACTATCAGAGGTTTTTAACTCATCTTTCAAAGGTTGAAATTGAAGAAGAATGCATCATTCACATGAGGTGGGCAACACATGGTTCTAAGTGTAGAAGGAACTGCCACCCGTTTGTTGAGAATGGCGTTTATTTTGCCCATAATGGCGTTTTGCCTATTCAGTCGGTAAATGATATGACAGACAGCGAAATATTCTTCAGAAGTCAAGTTTATCCCCTTGTAATGAAATACGGATATGAATCGAAAGTGACAGAATCCATGATGATGGCTGCTGCTGGCAGTTCTAGGTTTGCAATGATGTACAAAGGAAAAGTAAAGCTGTATGGCGATTATACGAAATTGAATGGTGTGTATTATTCTAATTTGAGATGGTTATGAAAGAGAAAGAAATCCTGCAAGAAATAATCGGGTGGCTGGGTAATGATACAAGCTACTTGTCTACTAGGACAGACTATGCCAGAGGGTATAAATCCGGTATAGAATGTGCAAAAGAAATTGTTGAAAGCATCATCAATAAACACGACCCTGATTTATTACCAAACAATTAGCAAATTGTTTCGTATGCGTTGAATTGTTATTCAAAATTGTCTTCATAATGGGGTATCTTTGTATAGATGCCATCGCGGGTTAGAGCAGTGGTCAGCTCGTCACTTTGACTTGGTGAAGGCCGGTGGTTCGAATCCATCACCCGCAACTAACATTTAAACTTTACACGATTATGGAAATACTTACGCTTATCATCAAACAGAAGTTTTTTGACGAAATATTGTCGGGCAAGAAAACACAAGAATTCAGAGAAATTAGACCAACGACACAGAAGAAATACTGTCAGCTTGATGCTGACGGGTATTGTGTCGAGAAAGACGGTGTTTTGCAGCCAAAGCGCTACGATGCAATACAGTTTTTTGTAGGCTACAATAAGGACAGAGCCAGTGCATTGGTAGAAGTCAAAGACGCCCAAATAGAGCTGTTTGAAGATGAGAATCACAATCTGATTGAATATACCTATCAGGGTGAGATATATTTGGCAGCACAGGTCGTTTATGACCTTGGCAGAATTATAGAAAAGCATGTTTAACCCTTTAATTTTTCGTTGAGTCAGAACAAACAGAAGCACATTTTCAACTGGTGGCTACCGTGGTGGCCGTAGAGGTTTGACCACAGAGAATGGTGGTCTCTCTCAGGGTGGCAGATTCATCACCCGAAGACAGCAGTATTATAACGTCCGCACAGGACTTGGAATGAGTGGCGGATAATGACACTGCAAGAAAGGACATACAGCCATATTGACCTCGTCAGACAGAAGACTGACGGGGTTTTGCTGTTTCTGTCCTTGGGTAAGGATTCTTTGGTCTTACTGGACATGATCTACCCAAAGTTTGATAGAGTCGTCTGTGTGTTCATGTACTTTGTTAAAGGTTTAGAGCATATTGAAAGATGGATCGGCTGGGTAAAAGCCAAATATCCGAAGATAGAATTTGTTCAGGTACCCCACTGGAACCTTACCTACATTCTTCGCGGTGGCCTGTATTGTGTGCCAAATCCCAAAGTGAAGTTGCTGAAGTTGGCCGATGTGGTGAAGGCAATGCAGCTCAGATACGGGCTTTACTACACATTCTTGGGAATGAAGAAGGCTGACGGCATGAACCGCCGCCTCATGCTGAAAGGTTACGAAGCAAACGGGTATGAGAACAACGGTATGTGTTATCCTTTGGCCGACTGGACTCAGAAAGACATCCTGTCCTACATGAAGCAGAACTGCCTACCGGAGCCTGTGAGGTATTCACTCAAGGCTAGTTCGGGTGTAGGCTTCAATTTGGATTGTATGTTATGGCTGGAGAAGAACTACCCGCAGGATTTACAGAGAATTTACAAGGTGTTCCCGATGGCTGAGAGAATCCTTTGGGAGCATAAACAAAAACAATAGGTATGGAACTAAGCAAATACATAAAGAGTGAATCGGTGGAACTTAATCGTTCCGCCATTCACTTCGCTGATTATAACCCCAGGAAACTGTCTGAGGAATCCCGTAAGACATTGAAGCGGGGTATTAAGAAGTTCGGTCTGGTTGGTGGAATCGTAGTCAACAAGCGAACTGGCCTTACTGTCGTGTCCGGCCATCAGCGTCTAACAGTCATGGATGAGCTGCAGAAATTCCCTGAGAACGATTACAGAATCCGTGTAGATGTCATTGACGTGGACGAAAAGCAGGAAAAGGAATTAAACATCCTGATGAACAATCCAAACGCGCAGGGTGCATGGGACTATGACGCATTGGCGCGATTAGTTCCAGATATTGATTACCAGGATGCCGGCCTGACAGCTGCCGACCTTAACATGATTGGCTGTGATTTCCTTCTCCAGACAGAGGAAGAAAACTCCATCGCAAATGCTTTGGAAGATATGATGGCACCAGTCACAGAACAGAAGGAAGCCGAAAAGGCCGCAAAACAGATGGAAAGAGCTGAAAAGGTAGCCCACATGAAAGAAGTAAAGCAGCAGGTGAAGAATGCAGCCCAGAAACAGGCTCAGGATATGGATGCTTATCTGATGCTTTCCTTTGATACTTTTGAAGCCAAAGCTGCTTTTTGTGAAAGATTTGGATATGATCCATATTCCAAGTTTATCAAGGGTGAGGTATTTGATGAACAGATAGAAAGAATTGAATAACAACATGAAATTTTAGGAGGAAAGCCGAGTTAGAAGAAAAACATATAGTCAGTTGTATCAACAGTCAAGACGAATAATGTACAACGCCGGAAGGCAATACGGGCTTGGTACAGACAGACAAAGAAGTATAAGAGACAGAACGAAGTCTATAATGGAAAGATATGCGGCCAGGATAGATAGCTATTTCTCAAAGAGAGGAATTGATATTTATGGTGATAAGCCTGTTTCTCGCCGCATTTATATGGGCAACAATAATGGATGAAATATGGTAGGGGATTTTATTCTTTGGCTAAAGACGTTTTTTGGGCAGAATCTTTTTTGTATCCATCATTATGTTTGGAAAGGACCATTAGATTTCCGCTATGAAATTTGTGATAAGTGTGGAAAATTGAAAAAGAATTGAATAATTATGAAAGCATCAGAAGAATTTGGTGAGGTTATTGATAGAATAGACAACTTGATAGGAGCATTGGAGTTACCTATGCCTGCAGAGTTTCATGTAAATCAGATGAAGCATGAACTCAGTGAAATATCGGATAAATTGAAACGAGTATACGTCGAAGAAGAGGGTGAAAACCCTTGGGAGGAATAAATGATGAAAAGTGAATCTCAACATAAGAAACATCCAGGAGGAAGAAAGCCCAAATTCGATTACAGGGGTGAGGAATTTCTTTCTCAGGTAGAAACGTATGCCAAAAAGGGATTCACTGACCGGGAAATAGCTTTCGCGCTCGGGCTGAATCCGACCTACTTCTACGAAATGAAGTCAAAATATTCGGAGATAACTGACGTATTAGCGCGCGGGCGTGCGACAATCACCGCCGCTGTGCGTGCGAAGTTCCTTGCGGTGGCTTTGGGTGGTATCAAGACAAAGAGTACCGTAGTAAGGAAGCTGAAAGACCAAGACGGCAATCTGACCGGAGAAGAAGAACTTCAGGTGAGCGAAAGCGAGCTGGCTCCGAACCTTCAGGCAATGTCTGTCTGGCTGTATCACCATGATGAAGAATGGAGGAAGGTTGAGCGCCGGCAGGACGAAGATGCAGATATTCCAAAGGATATTGACCACGGAATTTCTATTGACTCATGGATTAAAGACAAGCTGAAATGATTGTACCCCAGGCCATATATCATCCGTTATACACCGATAAGGAAAAGTTTATCATTCTCATCACCGGTGGCCGTGGATCGGGGAAGTCTTTCAATGCTTCCACTTTCATCGAGCGGCTTACATTTGAAATGACACCCGTAGAGAAGATTGTCCACCAGATTCTTTATACCCGTTACACGATGGTATCTGCCGGGATGTCTATCATTCCGGAAATGATGGAAAAGATAGATTTGGACGGAACAACGAAGTATTTCAAGACAACCAAAACCGATATTGTAAACCGGATGACCGGCAGTCGTATCATGTTCCGTGGTATCAAGACTTCTTCCGGAAACCAGACGGCCAAGCTGAAATCAATTCAGGGTATCACCACCTTTGTTTGTGATGAGGCGGAGGAATGGACCAGCGAGGAAGAGTTTGATAAGATCATGCTTTCTATCCGTAAGAAGGGAATTCAGAACCGGATAATCATAATTATGAATCCATGCGATTCGAACCATTTCATCTACAAGAAATACATCGAGAACACTCATCGACTGGTGGAGATTGATGGCGTGCAGGTACAGATATCAACTCATCCCAATGTACTTCATATCCATACTACCTACTTTGACAATATCGAGAACCTTTCTCCTGAATTCCTGAGAGAAATCAAGGAAATGAAGGAGAAGAATCCTGAAAAATACGCCCATGTGGTTATCGGCCGTTGGGCAGATGTAGCTGAAGGTGCCGTATTCAAGAAATGGGGTATAGTGGATGAGTTCCCCATGTGGTGTAAGAAGGTCGGAATCGGGCTGGATTTTGGTTATACTAATGACCCTACAGCAGCTATCCGATGCGGAATAATAGATAATGCGTTGTATCTGGATGAAGTGGATTATCGTACCGGATTGCTTTCGGGAGATATCATAAAGACTTTGCGACCTTGGAATCTTAGAGTGATTGCCGACAGTGCAGACCCACGACTCATTCAGGAAATCAGTAATGGTGGAATTAAGATTTATCCAGTGGAAAAGGGTAGTGGTTCAGTCAATGCCGGTATAGACAAGATGCAAGGTATGGAAATCTTCATCACCAAGCGTTCTTATAACCTTCAACGGGAGTTCAGAAATTATGTATGGGCAAAAGATAAGGACGGAAACTATATCAACGAGCCGGAAGATCACGATAACCACGGCATAGATGCTGCTCGTTACTATGTGCTGGGAGAACTTCTCGGTAGGATTATGAAACCGAAAGACATATCAGGAGTATTTGGACATTAAAAATTAATATATGAGGACCTTAGAAGAAATTTTAGCTTTGCCGGATGTAGAGAGAAAAATCTATTATCTGAAGAAAGGGCGCAAGACTGAGCTTCCTAATGCTCATGCTCTTTATAACGATTGGAACCCAAACAAACATGAAATTGTGATTGATGAAGAAAAGTATCCGAAAATTAAAATTACTACCCAGCCTGAGAAACGGATTACAGACCCGACAACAGGGAAAGAATATGTGGAACCGGCGGTAAGGAAAGAAGTTGATCCGAATCGAATTGCCCTTCCTATCGAGCAGGACATCGTGAACATTCAGACAGCCTTCACAGTCGGAACCGAACCGGTTCTTGATTGTCAGCCGGACCAGTCAGAAGAAAATCTTCTTTCTGCCTTGAAGCAGGTGTTTAAGAAGAACAAGCTGAAATACCAGAATAAGAAAGTCGTCCGGGCATGGCTGGCCGAGCAGGAAGTGGCCGAATACTGGTATGTTGTAAAAGATGATGGTTTTTGGGCAAAACTCAAACGAAAGATTTCAGGAATCTTTGGCAAGTCAAAACCTGAATACCGTCTGAAGAGTGCTATCTGGTCCCCGTTCCGGGGGGATAAACTCTATCCGTTCTTCAATGATCAGGGTGATTTGGTTGCTTTATCCAGAGAATATAAAAAGAAAGATCTAGATGATATGGAAGTAACCTGCTTTATGACCATTACTAGGGATATGGTTTATCAGTGGGAGTTTACAAGTAACTGGACAGACAAAGGTTCATTTGCTCATGGGTTCAAGAAGATGCCAGTAATCTACATGTGGAGACCGGAGGTATACTGCGAGAAGATCAAGAGCCTTCGTGTGAGGCTGGAGAAACTCCTTTCGAATTATGCGGACTGCATCGACTATCACTTTTTCCCGATCCTTATGTTGTTTGGAAATGTGGAGAATTTCTTCGGTGAGTTCAAAAATAGGGTAGTAGAGTTGACCGGGCAGGGAGCAAATGCCCAGTACCTTACCTGGTCTCAGGTGCCCGATACCGTAAAGTTCGAGGTGGAAACCTTGCTGAGCCAGATATACGGACTGACCAATACACCGCGTATCTCTTTCGATTCATTGAAGGGTACTGGCAACGCTGTCTCCGGTGTTACTTTTGACTATGTGTTCATGTCTACTCACCTGAATGTAGAGAACCTGAACGAAACCGTCGGCGAGTTCATGCAACGACGTGTAAATTTCCTTGTTTCTGCGTTGGGGTCCGTGAATTCCACCCTTGAAGAAGCCTCCGAGACTATTGACGTGGATGTGCAGATGCAGCCATATAAACTGGAGGACATCAAAAACAAGATAGACACGGCAATCAAGGCCAAGGACGGGGAGATTTGGTCGCAGCAGCGGGCCATCACCTTTGTTGGGAACGTGGATTCTGTTTTGGACGAGATCGAAGCCATCAAGGAAGAACAGGCAGAGAACCAGAAGAACGATATTGAGAAGCAGAGACAGCTTTCTTTTCTCAAAAGTTCTAGTAAACAATTTGAAGAATAGAACAATTAAGTCAGAAAAATTACGAGGTTTATACAAATTATACGGATAGAAATCTAAAATACTGACTAATTGAATAGCGGTACCTTTTGGGGGTATCGCTATTTTCTGTTATAGTAAAAATATGAATAGATTTTCTTTTTAATTATTCGTTATTTTACTATATTTGCAGAGTAATAAAGTCAGAAACGCTATGAGTTACAAATCAGTTAAAGAGGTTGTAACTATGTTGCTTGACAACGGCTTCATTCTAAAGAGCCAGAAGGGCAGCCACATGAAGTTTGAGAAAGATGGAATAACGGTAGTCGTTCCGAATCATGGAAAGAAAGGCGTTGAGAAAGGCACTTATTACAGCATTATGAGGCAAGCGGGGCTAAAATAGCCCCGGCCTCTTTTCTTAAATTATAAAATGGAGGTCAATATGAGAACTGTAGAAGTGATTGTCGAACATGCTGGGAATAATCTCAGTGCTTACATTGAAGGTGCTCCGGTTATTACTGTCGGTAATAACATAAGAGAAATTGAGGAGAACATGAAGGAAGCCATAGACTTGTATCTGGAAGACAACCCGAACCCTTGTGAGGTTCTCAAAGGAGAGTTCACCTTGAAGTTCAAAATAGACGCGGCCACCTTCATCAACTATTACAGCAGTATTTTCACAAAGGCCGCTTTGAGCCGGATCACCGGAATCAATGAGCGCCAGTTGTGGCATTATGCGGCTGGAGTACACAAACCACGTAAACAGCAATTGGAGAAGATTCAGAAAGGTATTAACGCGCTGACAGAGGAACTGGCAGCTATAAATTTGTTGTAATTATGGATAAGAAGTATCAAGTTTTCGTCAGCTCAACTTACCAAGATTTAATAGAAGAAAGACAAAAAGTTATAGAAGCATTAATTAGTAAGAATTGCTTTCCCGTTGGTATGGAATACTTTCCTGCTGCAAATGAAGAACAATTTGCCGTTATAAAGAGACTTATAGATAGATGCGATTACTATATTTTAATTCTTGGCGGTCGTTATGGATCTATAGAACCTAAGACAGGAAAGAGTTATACTCAGTTAGAGTATGAATATGCTTTAGAAAAGAATATTCCTGTTGCCGCATTTTATCATAACAATATTGGTAAATTAGCTTCTGATAAAGTTGAAAAGACAGAAGAAGGATTAGCTAAACTACAAGGATTCAAAATATTAGTACAGAAAAAATTATGTAAAACATGGAGTGAAAGTTATGAATTAGCATTTAAGGTTAATTCCACTCTTGATTTTATGTTTGAGAATTATCCTCGAACAGGATGGGTAAAGGCTAACGAAATTTCTTCTGCGGAAGCTAATAAAGAGATTTTGGATTTAAGAAAAGAAAATGATGAATTAAAAGCGTTGTTAGCAAAAAGTAATGAGGTAGAACCTGATGGGATAGAAGATTTACAACAAGGAGACGATACGATAAATATAAGGTGTGGTTATGATACTATGCTTGGCCCAAAAACAGAAAATATTGAAACTACTTGGAACAAGGTAATTTCAATATTACTACCACAAATGGTTAATGAATGCTCTGAAAGTGATTTGTATGATAGTCTAATTTCATATTGCAAATATGAAATATGTAATAATGCAAGTATTTTCGATTTTTATGTTCTTGATGAAGATTTTCAAACAATAAAAGTCCAACTAATAGCTTTACGAATCATAAAAATAAGTGAGCGAAAAAGAACTGCGAAAGACACTGATACATATTGGACTCTTACTCCTTATGGTAATAGATTAATGATGAAATTAAAAGCCTTGAAAAGGTAATAAACCAATGATTTTTCAGCGTGATTACTCTGGTAGTCACGCTTTCTTTTTACCTAAAAACGAACATTCTCTTAATTGTTTCGTATCGTTAGCCTTAAAATTTCCCCTTCCCTTTCTCTATAAGTAAATTTACCGTATAAAATTATTAATCAAACTCATACGGTATGACAATTTTTGAACAAATCTTGGCAGGACTGCAACAGAAATTTTCTGGGGTGGACACTGCTACACTTACCCGAATTGCCACGAAGAGGGCTGAGGGTGTAACGGACGAAACGAAGGTGACCTCCATCGTTGAGGGTATCTCATTTCAGGACGTAATTCAAAACTATGGTGATTTCCGTGCAGGACAGGCGCAGACTTCCGCTGTTTCCAACTACGAGAAGAAGCATGGACTGAAAGACGGGAAACCAATCGAGAATCCGAAACCAGAACCACCGAAGCCAAACGACCCTCCAAAGCCGCAGGAAACGGACATCGCAAAGATGATTGCCGATGGTATCGCCGCAGGTATCAAGCCGTTTGCCGACAAGTTGGCAAAAATGGAGGAACAAGAAGTGCAGGCGCAGCGTAATTCTCAGATTTTGGCAGTGGCGAAGAAGTATGGTATTCCCGAATTTATGCTGAAAGACCGCAACATTCCTGAAAACACGGACTTGGATACTTATTTCAAGGACATGAAGCAGGATATGTCTAACAACGGGTTTCAGTTCTCCAAAGCTCCTGAAACTGCCGAACAGAAGCAGGAGAAGGAAGCGAGCGAGTTCGCCAAAATGATTGAGGCGGACACAAAATCTATTGTCGAACAACAAAACAAGTAATTTATGTCAGCAGGATTTAAGTACAACATTGAGCCTGAGCCGTCCATCGAGGAACGCTATGACGTTTCTACCGGTGTAAGACGTAGAGGCCCTTACAAGCTGGAAACGACCAACCTTGTTGCTGGTTCATTTCTTCCATCCTTCACTCCGATTGCCGCTGATTTGGTAAAGAAAACCGCTCAGGTGGCCATCCGTGTAGAAGTCTATGAAAAGTTTACCACCGGTTCCAATACCACTTTGAAGATCAAGAAAAACTCTTTGGCTTATGTGGGTATGCATCTGGGTAATGGTTCTCATGGAGCTACCATCAACAGTATTGACAAATCAGACAAAGCTTTCGATAAGTTGACGCTGGCTGCCGACTTTGGCGAAACAGTGGAAGCTGGTACTGTACTCTATGAAGCTACAGCTGTAAGCGGTACTACTCCAAAGGTAGTTGCTAACTCAGCTCTGTACGGAAGAGTACAAGTAGAAGAAGGCGTTGTATTAGTTGCTCTTTTGATGCGAGCATTCGAGATTGAGCCGACTAAGTTGGCTATGCCTTTCTCTGACATTGATAAGGCTAACATGCCGCATTTCCAGTTCAACGCTGCAGGCGTGCAATCCCCGGCTGGTGTTTCGTATGAACTGCCAGAAGCTTCTGATTCTGTGATGGGAGGTATTCAATTAGGATTTTCTCAAAGCGGAAAGAAATATCCAGTAGCATTGGAGGGTGGAAAGGCGTATGTAGAAGTTCCTTGGACGGACAATAATACTACCTATCAGGCAGCTAACTCAAGTACCTTGGGATTGGTAAAGCAGGGTGTAAAAGTTGATGATGCAGCAGGTGGTGATGAGAAGGATAAAATTAATGCTCTTCTAGCATCATTGAGAGCTGCAGGTATTATCGCAAGCAAATAAAGAAAGGAGGACTAATATATGATGCTAACTATTCATACTCTGTTTAACGACCCCAATATCGTAAATGCTGTTATCCAGCGCGTCCTTCAGACACGTAAGGATACTATCTACTGGCAGCAGTACCTCGATTTCCGTAGAACGACTACCCGTGTGTTCAAGGACTACATCGGTCAGGTTACTGGTGTGATGGCTGGTTCCATTAACTCACGATACGGCGAGAAGCCTATCCGTGAACGCCGGAATATCGGCTCAGGATATGGTGAAATCGCTTATCTTGGCGATGCTTACCAAATTTCCATTGACCGCTTGTCTGAGCTTCAGGACTTGATTGACAAGTTCAATGCAGCTAAACCTGCCGACCAGGTAGCAGCCATGCAGGAAATTGTGAACTTCATCTACGACGATTACCGCCAGGTACTTTTAGCAGCGCACAAGCGCATGGATATTATCGTAGGTTCACTTCTGATGACCGGAGAAGCAACAGTCAAGAACAAGGACGACAATGCCGGAGGTATTGATCTGCTTAACATTGAATTGCCATTCAAGTTCATTAAGCCTGATACTGGTGCGAAGACGAACTTCATCACCTATTTGCAACAGCAGATTAATGCACTGAAAGCGGACTATGGTAATTTCCAGAAAATGATCATGTCTCGTGGAACTTTCGTAAAGAATATCATCGGATCGGCTGAGTTTGGTGACAAGTTCAAGATGCAGCTTACAGGAAATGAGATGTATCTTTCAACCGGGTTGATTACCTCTCAACTGGCTTCCCAAGTGTTCACTGGCATCGGGCTTCCGGCCATTGAAATCAAGGAAGATTACGTAAAAGACCAGACCGGAAAGAACGTACAGATTTACACCGACGACCGTATCACCTTGCTTCCGCAGGATAAGGTCGGTTATATGCGTTTCCACACTCCGTACGAAGCAGTGGACGGCGTACCGGGACGTAACTACACTCAGGCAGACGGTGATATGCTTATTTCCGGTTACAAGGACAAGAACGGCCGTTATCTGGAATACACTGCAGAGTGGATTCCTCAGATTACGAACCCGAACCTGATTGTGAACTTTGATTTGTCAACCATGAACGCATGATAGTAAATGACTACATATCACAGAAGTTTCAGACCTTCGGCATTAACTTGTCGGAGGCTGACCTTTTGGAGATAAGTCTGTCTTCAGGGATAAGCGGAGAGGATGAGATGGGCCCGTCAAACATCGGACTGGTTTCGGTGAATATGGCGAAGTTCATCCCCTCTCTATTGCTACGTGCCACTTCCATCAGCGAGAACGGTTTCTCTATGTCCTGGGACATCAAGGGGGTAAAGGAATACTACTCGTTTTTGTGTAAGAAGTACGGCCTTGAAGATACGTTAAGCGATAAACCTAAAGTCAGATTCTTATGATATTCGCGCCCCATACATTACAGGTTAAAGTCACCATTCCGATGGAAACAGACGAGTTTGGCCGACCTATCCCCGGAACCGGCGGAGAAAGCTGGCAGGACGTATGTAAGTGCCGGTGTGACGACAACTCTACCAAAGAGTTTACTTCGGAGAACGGTGAGGTGTTCCGACCGAATTATCACGTAGTCTGTGAGAAGAAAATCTCACTGAGTGCTGGTGATGAAGTCAGATGTATGGACGGTGAGAATATCCGTGGAACTGGCAAAGTTTACATGGTGAAGAATACAAACTATTTTGGTTACTCAGAGATATGGATGTGAAGTTTGATTTTTCGGACGTGGATAGCTTTTTCGAACAAGGTTATGCCGAGGTGAAAGCCGTTGAGGAGAAGGTTGGTAAAGAGGCTGTCGATTACGCTGTAAAGAATGGCAACTATCAGAACCGGACCGGAACACTCCGTAAGTCAAATAAGTATTCAGTTGAGGATGACGGATTGGTGATAAGAAACGATGCTGAGTATGCCTCGCACGTCGAATCTAAAGGCTATGAAGTATCAACTGGTGCGGCTCTATACGCTGAGAAACGATTGAAGGAGGAAGTCAAATGATAGTAACTACCGACATAGCAAATATACTTTACCGAGATTGCCAGCCTTTTGGTATTGACATTGTTCCTCACGGCAAGAAGCTGACGGGTGCGATGTAATCCGAAAGGATTGTTATTCACTCTAAAAAACAACAGCCGGGGACGTACTGGAAGAAATCCTTCGTTGAGGTGAACCTTTGCGTTCCTGACTTGAAAGAAGGTGAAGCCAGCACCATCCGGCTGAACGCACTGGAGAAACAGGCGCAAGAGCTATTCGACGGCATAACCGGACGCTATGATGGTACCGCCTATCATTATTCTATCGAGTCAATCGGAATAGAGGAGGACACATCCTTGAAGTGTCATTATGTGAATGTAAGAATTTTGTTTGAAGTTTTAAATGTGAAATGATATGGCAGAAGCAAAGAAAATAACAGCTGTAAATATCAAGAAACTTTGGTATGGTGAAACAAGTGCTATTGCAAAAGATTTGACCGGACAGGCTTTGTATACTCTTTTGCAGGGGGAGACCTTGAAAGAAGTCAAGAATATTCACCAGGATACCTGGACGCTCGAAGAAGCGGAAGCAAGCCGGACTAATTATAAAAACCAGCTCACGGGACAGACTTATCGAAGCGAAAAGGAAATGGGTGATGTAACTGTCAATTTCACCATTGGAGAATACGATTACCCAACTAAGAAAGACCTCATGGGTGGTGATGTTATCAATACTGACAAAGGATGGAAACGTGCGCGTGGTAAGGTGAATATTGAAAAACTGATTGTTGCCATGACCGATGATGATCAGTATTGCGTCATTCCTCGTGCCGACATCGGTGCCCGAGAAGCAACTACCGATAAGGCTATCGGTCTTCCCGTCAGTGCTGTGGAGTTAGAGCCGAAAAATTCGGCAGTTGCGCCGGAGTATTGGTTCGATTCCGAAGAAGTTAAAGAGGCATGAACTGATGTAAAGGTCGTAGCAACGCCTTCAGATGCAACAGTAAAGCTGGACGGGCAAACGGTCAAGACCAAGAGGGTGAAATCTGGGATATCCGTTTCCTATGAAGTATCAAAGGCAGGCTATACCACACAGTCAGGAAGTATACCTACCTCCCTGTCTGATGCTTTCAAGACCGTTGAGAAGAAAATAACTCTCGCTCAAGAAAGTGGCGGTTAGTTTTCAGGATGTTTAATGGGTGGGGCTTCGGCTTCACCCTTTTTCTTTTAGTTATGAATCAAGGAGCAAAAATTATATCAGAATCTATTATTGGCAGTGACTTTAGAACAGTATTTGTTAATGGGAAAGCATATACTGTTTATCCTCCTACTGTTAACAATTTATCAGGTGCAATCTCTCATTTGTCTGGAGTACAAGAAGCGGACAATCTGAAAGAAGTTCTGTTCTCTTTAGGAGAGAGTAAAGCCTATAGTAAGGCATTATCGTGGTTGATTACAGGTGATGAGAGTTTGAGTGAGGAGTTAGCCAATGGAACATACGAAGAGAACGTGAACGCTTTGGAGGAAGCATTGTCCATGATTGACTCAAAGGTTTTTCTGAAAGCTGTCAGCTTGGCGAAGAACGTAAGTCTGCTGGCAGCGAAACCGAGGTTGTAGGAAATGATACTCTTCTTGGTCAGATAGCATCGTTCATGGAAAATCTGCATCTGTCTTATCGGGAAGTGGTCTATGAGATACCATACAGAAACTTAATATTAATGCAACGTGATAAACTCCACACCATTACCGGAACGAAGGTTACAAAGGTGAAGGGTAAGGATATGGCTTCACGCAGACGAAGAAACAAGAAATAGATATGGCTACACTATATTTTAAAGTCAGTTCAGACTATCAGGAGGTCATCCGTCTGAGACAGGAATGTGAGAAACTGGAAGCACAGCTCAAAAAGATGGACGTAAATAAATCCCCGGCTGCAGCAAAAGCTTTAGAAACGCAACTGGCATCCACCCGTCAGCAAATGATGGGACTGGTGACTGAGGCAGCTAAGGCTGGTGCTGTGATGGAGAATGATTTGAAGAAAAAGCTTAATTCTGCGTCAAAGGCCTCCGATGAGCTGACGGAGGAAATTATCAAACAACGGAAAATCATCCGTGATACGCAGGATGATGTCAGACGGCTGTCTGATGAATATTCAAAGATGGGTAAGTATTCTCCTAATTCAAAAGCTAAATTGGCTGAACTGAATACAGCTAAAGCAGCCTTGAACGAGCAGAGATATTCCCTTGGCGAGTTACAGGACCAGCAGGCCAGAAACAGGCTTGAAGTGAGGAAACTTACGAGAGAGTACAAGGAGTTTGCCAGTGGAACGAATAATGCTGATGAGATAGTAAAATCCCTGACGGATTCTTTAAAGCGTACAGCCGCTGAAATCGGTGGACTGGTGGCGATAAAAAAATTCGGCTCCGATGTGATTGAAGCAACCGGAAAGATGCAGCAGTTACAGGTAGCACTTTCAACCATCCTTCAGGACAAATCAAAAGCAGACCAGCTCATCGCCGATATTGTCCAGTTCGCGGCCAAAACACCATTCAATCTTGACGATGTGGCGACAGGAGCAAAACAGCTTTTGGCATACGGTTCCTCGGCCGATAATGTCGTGAATGAACTTTCTATGCTTGGAGATGTGGCTTCCGGATTGCAGATTCCTATCGGGCAGCTTATTTATCTGTATGGAACATTGAGAACACAAGGACGGGCCATGACCGTAGATATCCGTCAATTCGCCGGACGAGGTATTCCAATCTACGAAGAACTGGCCAAGGTATTAGGAGTTTCCAAAGACCAGGTAGGTGAACTTGTGAAGGAAGGTAAGGTCGGCTTTAAGGAGGTCGAACAGGCCTTCAAAAACATGACATCCGAAGGAGGAAAGTTTGCCAACCTTATGGAAAGTTCTGCCGGGACGTGGCCCCAGCGACTTTCGAATATCGAAGATACCCTCTTTCAGAAAATGAATGAGTTCGGGAACAAGTATAAGGAAGTGTTCGAGTTTGGCATTGGTACAGCAGAGGACTTGGTGGAAAGTCTTGATGATGTGTTGTCTGTCATGGGCGGACTGATTGCAGCTTACGGAACGTACAAGGCCGCGTTGATTACCGCCGCCGTTGCTCAGAAGGCGGTCGGATTCGTTGAAAGTATCCGTCTGATAGGAATGTACAGAAAGGAATTGGGACTGGCCACCGCTGCACAACAGGCTTTCAACCTTGCGGCAAAATCGAATGTATATGTCACTCTATTGGCTGCATTGGTAGGAATCGGAACAGCGGTATACATGTTTTCTAAGAATGCCGATGATGCAACAACGTCGCAAGGGAAACTGAATTTAGCGTTAGCTGAATCTGAAAAGGCCTCTTTGTCAGAGCAGCGAGAACTGGCAAAGCTCAAGGGTGAATTATCTGCATTGACAAAGGGCACCGATGAGTACAATGAAGTCAAAGATAAGATTGTTAAGGGATTCTCTAAATATTATGACGGATTGGATGAAGAAATAGAGAAAGTAGGTCTTACTGAGCAGGCCTACAACAGGCTTACTGATGCCATCACGAAGTCATACGGGGCCAGACAATACGAAAAGTTCAAGTCGACACAGACAGAAGAACTTGATTCACTTATGTCGGAAAACCTATCCAAGATACAGGAAAGGCTTATAGATAAGCTAGGTGACGAAGAAGGCTCGAAATACTATACTAAGATAAGGAACGCAATCCTTGAAGGGAGCGTAAAGGCAATTAACGGGACGTTCAATCTGTCCGGACTTGACAAGGAAACAAATAACGCACTAGATAAGGTAGCTGGTAAAGGAGGAATACTTGAGAATCGTGCGGTAGAACAATATATAGCAAATATTCTCAACGCCATAAAATCTACAGAGAGACTTGATAAACTGGCTCGTGAAAGGTTTGGTGTTGATGGCTTAAAATCTTCAGTAAATAACGGAAAGAAGGATTTACCGAAGTCAAACATATTAGAAGAAATAGAATCAGCCACCAAACGTATCAAAACACTCAAACAAGAAATTACCGACCTTCGTAGCGGAAAATTGCAGGCAGAAGCTGGTAAGACAGTAGAATCTGCTATAAAGGCAAAGGAAAAAGAGTTACAGAGTGTAGAAAAGACCCTAGAAACACTTACCGGAGTTAGGAATAAGGATGTGTCAAGAGAAAACTCAACAACATCAGCCGGAGGGAAACTGTCAGACTTGGAACGTAAGTTGGCATTAGAACGTGCAAAAGAAGCTGTTGATTTGGAAAATCAGGTTGAGCAAGCACGTATTAATGCTATGGCCGATGGAGGTGAGAAGATACTTGCACAACGTGAGCTGGATAACAAGAAGGAATTACATGCTATTGACCGGGCTAAAGAAGAGTATATTCAGAAAGAAATTCAAAGACAGAAAGAAATATTCGAGGCAACAGAGGATTTAAAAGCAAAGAAGAATCCTAAATACAAAAAGCGCAGTTTTGATTCTTCCTCTATAAGCGTTGACACCAGTTCATTTGACATCCTGAAAGAAAATACAGACAAACGTCAGGTTCAAGAAGACCTGAATGCACAACGAGAGGCGGTGAATGCTTATCTTGCTGAATATGGCACCTATATGCAAAAACGTCAGGCTGTCATTGAACAATACCAAGACAAAATCAATAAGGCTACAACAGAAGGAGAAAAATTATCCTTGGGCAAGCAACGGGATAGTATCTTATCCGGCATTGATGAACAGGCAAATAAGACCACATCTGCCGTGTCTCTGTTGTTTGGAGATATGAAAGATAAGACTCTGAAAGATCTTGAAACAATCAACATGGCCGGACAAAAAGCATTAGAGTTTCTGAAATCCGGCCAATGGGATGAAACTACAGGAAAGTCACTTGGGATAACCAAAGAGAACTTCAATGTTTGGAGTAATGATCCGGAAAAAATTAAAGCCATTTCGGACGCGTTGGTTAATAATCGGGAAGCTGTAGATAACCTCCAGCCTGCTTATAAGAAAGTTGCAGTAGGCATAAGAGAAGCGTTTGATGCCGGAGATGACAGCAAGAAACTAGAAGAAGCTCTTGCGAGAATCAAGGATGGAATGAATGATATTATGCAGGTTGGTTCATTTTTATCTGACACATTCTCCTCTCTTGGTGAAGCATTCGGTTCCGATGCTTTAAAGGGTGTTGCTGATGGGATAAATGTAGCTATGGATGCAGCAAATTCTGCCATGCAAGGAGCACAAGCAGGCGCTATATTCGGCCCAATAGGAGCCGCTGCCGGTGCTGCCATAGGGCTTGTAGGTTCGCTCGCTTCTTCCATTGCAAAGATACATGATGCAAAGAATGAAAAACGCATTCAGGATTTACAAGAGCAGATTGACTTATTGAGCCGTTCTTACGATAAGCTGGGAGAGTCTATAGAAAAGGCATATTCAAAGGATGCTTCTAATTTGATTAATCAGCAAAACAAATTACTAGAACAGCAGAAAGTTCTCATCCAACAGCAAATCAGGGAGGAGCAGGATAAAAAGAAAACTGATAATGAACGCATCAAGGAATGGCAACAGCAGATAGAAGATATCAACGAATTGATAGAAAACAATAAAGAAGCTGCAGTTGATGCAATCTTCGGAGAGGATCTGAAATCAGCTATTGATAACTTCGCATCCGCTTATGCAGAGGCTTGGACAAATGGTGAAAATAAGGCAGAGTCCGCAAAGGAGATGGTAAAGAACATGATGCGCCAGATGGTTACCGAGTCTATAAAAGCAGCCACCCAATCATCCGGTGCTATGGAAAGGATAAGGCAGAAACTGCAAGAGTTTTATGTAGACAATGTTCTTTCTTCTTGGGAACAGGATTATATCTACAACATGGCCGAAGAATTACAGAAAGAACTTGACAAGCAATTTGGATGGGCCGATAGTATTATGAAGGATGATAGCAGCAAACAGCAAAATGCGTCAAGTAAAGGTTTTACCACTATGTCTCAAGAAAGCGCAAACGAACTTAATGGTAGGTTTACTGCTGTTTATGAATCAAATCTCAGAATAGAAGCTACAGAGCAGCAACAGACGGTAGCCATTACTGAATTAAGAGGTTCCATCAGTGTATTGACATCACAAATAACCAAAATGTGTAATATCGCTGATGAAACGCGTACCATATTGGCAAATTCCTATCTGGAGTTACAGCAAATCAGAGAAAATACAGGCGAGATAATTAAACCCATTAAACAGATACAAACAGATATAGCAGAAGTCAAACGTAATACATCAAGATTATGATAGAGGTAAAGGATATTTTAAATAAGGCTATCGGATTGGGTGCATGTTCTCAATCCGGTAAGGCAACAGACTGGAAAAGTTTAGTATGGCTATTCTTTTCACCACAAGGCTGTGAATTTTGCCGTGGTAATAATTACCCATCACTGGAGATGTTTCGCACCATGAAAGGCAATGTAGAGTCATTCGGAGTACATATAGAGGAGGATGTGAAAGCTGTAAACGAAAATAAGGCAATAATCGGTGGTACTGCCCAATTGACTTATCATGGCACAGATAAGGCCTATAAGGTTATTCTTATGCATGGCGGCAATGCATGCATTAAAGTGGGTAATTATGCAGTGGTACGTATTGAGAATATAAGTGGTAATTATGAGATTATTAACGATGGAACAGGAAAGGTATTAATATGAATGGAGATTTGATTATTAACGGAAAAGATGCCTGGACAACATGGGGCGTACGCATGGGAAACGGCTTCCTTGACAGTATTGACGGTTTCAATGAGATGAAAAACTATATCGAGAATGAAAGCCGATTAGAGCATGGGAAACGTGTTATAACGGATAATGCGAAGGTGGCATCACGTGAAATTACTTTGCAATTTACGATTGAAGGAAGCTCGGAAAGCGACTATCGAACAAAAAAGAAATTCTTCCAGAAAGAATTGGAGAAAGGTGCTGTAAATATCAAAGTTCCTACATTAGGGAATGAAGTCTATAAGCTTGTCTTTTTAGGGAAAAGTATTTCCTATGGTTTAAGTCCAGACAGATGTTTCGGAAGAGTTTCGAGTAAATTTTGCGAGCCAAATCCTACAGATAGAAGCGAATAACAAACATTCCTTTTATTGTTTCAAATGGAAGTCTAAATTTTTAGGGCTTCCATTTTCTATTTATGAACTTTGGGGATATGGTAGAAATTAAAGACATATCTGGCAAAGTTCTATTTTCAGTTCTTCCAAATGAGCAGTCGAAATCCGTTGAGGAACTGATGAATTCAGATTATATCCAATTATCATGGATGTCTGATAAAGGGACTCCTATCCCATTATCTGCATATATAGAATGTAATGGAGAAAAGTATACGCTTCATGAGCCTTACACACCAATTCGTCAGGATGAATGTACGTATCAGTATGCGCCACGATTTCAATCACGCATAATGAACTGGAGTAAGCAGATAACCCCCATTTATACGTATGAGGAGGATGGTCGCACAGTAAAATCACGTGATATGGATTGGGATTTTACCGGGAGCCCAGCTGATGCTATGTACATTATTAAGCAGGCCATTAAGAACGAGACAGGCGAAGATTGGACGGTACAGCTATCGGATAGCCTGCCAGCCACAATTACAATTTCTTCTCAGTCATCATCTATCTTTTCGATACTGAATAGTATTGCAAGCGAATGTAAAACGGAATGGTGGGCGGATAAAAAGACTAATACGTTATATCTGTCGAAGTGTATCTTTGGTGAGTCCATTACGCTTGAAGTTGGCAATAATGTACAAGTCCCCTCAGTAGCAACTGACAACGAAGGATATTATACACGCTTTTATGCGTTTGGCTCAACACGTAATATCGTGCAGGGCCCAACACAGAGCGGAGCAGTAGTTAATAACCGCCTAACACTTGACCCTGTAAAATACCCGAATGGATACAAGGATATTCGTGAGGGGTTAAAGCAGAATGAGATATTTGTTAAGGTGCTGTATTTCGATGAAATTTACCCGTCTTCAAAGCTCACAATATCCGATGTACGAGCTAGATTACGTTACAGATTGGACAACGCAGGGCAGAAGATACAGATTGGCGGAACGGAAGAAGAACCCGTATATGAGCAGTACGCAATATGGTACTTCCAGATAGCGGATTTTTCTTTCAATGCCGATATGATAATTGAAGGAAAAAAACTTTCTGTCTCCTTTGGAAGCGGACAGCTTGCCAGTCGTGACTTTGAACTTGCTTATCACGAGAAAACTGAAACGGTAAGCGATGCAAACGATGTGACTCCGTTTGAGGTAAAAGCTGGAGACTACGAGATTATCATTGACGAAACAAGTGGACAGATAATACCAGGAGTTGCTTACATTATTCCACAGAATGGTGATAGTGTTATCCTATACAATATACAAATGCCAGCCGAGTATACGGCCAGCGCACAAGCCGAGTTGGAAAAAGAGCTTGACAAGGCTATGGCATACTACACGGAGGATAATAACAGTTATCAGATTCAGAGTGATCCCACATGGTTTTACACAAACAAAACCGACATTAGCATGGGGCAAGCCGTTACGTTTATCAATGGAACCAAGTCACTTTCTACCCGCGTTCTAATGGTTGAAAAGCGGCTTGATTTGCCGTGCTATCAGACTATCAAGGTCGGCAATAAGGTTATCAAGGGGAATACTCAACAACTCAAAGATGAGGTTGCAAGTGCAAATCAGAATATTGATGTAATACAGGCATTCAACGAATTGTCGGCTTCTCTATCTCAAGCATACGCTAACGCGCAGCGTGAAATGATTGAAGGTTTTGCAGCTATCAAAAACCTATGGACTCTTGAAACTGACGAAAATGGAGAAAAGTATGCTTATACAAAATATAACGTACTTACTCAAGGCGGTGTTACTCAATATAGTGCAGGAAATAGTAAAGTACCGTCTGTTTTTGACGGGCTTCCTTTGGACAATCAAACGATTTGGAAGAATCCGGAATCAGGACTCATTGAAGTTATTGGAGGGACTGGAACTTCTTTCGATGAAAATGCCATGTGGTCTGCTCTTTCCGGATCTTCGGACAACCAGATCAACAAGTCGCATCTAACCACGGCTTTGGATGGATATGCAACCCAGAATTGGGTTATAGAAAACTATGCCACTAAATCAGAGTTGTCAGCTGTGTCTAATAAGCTGAATGACTTCTTGGAAGGTTCTGATACGGATGAAATTATTAATAAGTGGAAGGAACTAGAAGCGTTTTTGTCCGGAATGGCAGAAACGGATAATCTCGCGGAAATACTTGAAACAAAGGCCGACAAAAAATATGTAGATAGCACCTTTGTTACGTTGGCAACCAAGCAAACGATCACAGGGGAAAAGACATTTTCCTCTGTGCTGAATACAGCCGCTATCAAGGCATCCGGAGCTATTACAGCACCTTCGCTGGCAGTATCGGACTGGGTTACTATTGCTGGAATTAAGCTGAGAAAATTGGAGGATGGTGCGCTAATGCTGGAAGGAAATCTGGCATTAACAGGTGGTCTCACAACGTATGCGTCTGATGGTGTTTCTTTCCCTTCAATTTATGACGGACTGCCCATAGACAACGATACAATCTACTGGCAAGAAGTTGACGGATCAAGAGTTTTGAAAGCAAGAGAGGGTAGCGGGTCATCTTTTGATAAGTCTGCCATGTGGACGGCATTGGCCGGATCTACCACGGAACAGATCAATAAGTCGCACCTTACTACTGCTTTGACAGGGTACGCAACCGAAAGTTGGGTGTCAGGGAAAAACTATGCTGTTAAAGCTACAACATTAGCTGGCTATGGTATAACAGACGGAGTTAATGATGTAAGTGTTACCGGAACTGGTAATGCCGTAACTGCTGCATCTATTAGCGGTCACACTCTTACTCTGACCAAAGGGGCTACATTTAACAATTACACGCATCCTACGGCTACAGCTACTACCATCACAGCCGCTAATGGAAAAGTCTTGTCCGCTATCACAGTTAATAATCAAGGACATGTAACATCTGTCAGCGGTAAAACACTAGCGGCAGCAGACATACCAACCTTAGAAATATCAAAAATATCGGGTTTACAGGATTCACTGGATGCAAAGTTAGAATCTTCCGCATATACAGCAGCTGATGTTTTGGCCAAATTGAAAACCGTAGATGGCTCTAATAGCGGACTGGATGCCGATTTGTTGGATGGTACACATAAGACTGCTTTATTTACAGCTTTGGCTTCATCCTCAGCGACTAACATTTCTATCACGGTAGGAGGAACAACGAAAAGCATTGCTGACTTATTCGCGAACTCGGCAGCTAAACTTGAAACGGCCCGGACTATTTGGGGACAATCCTTTGACGGAACAAAGCCTGTAACTGGCGCACTGACCAGCGTAACAGATATCACGGGTACCGGCACATTTACAGGTGCCAATTTAAAAGCAACGGACAGTGTATATGTTAATGGAATCCGCCTGCATAAAACCGCAGACGGAGTAATTACCCTGGAGGGCAATCTAGCCGTAACAGGGGGTGTTACTATGTATGCAATAGATCCGGTTTCCGTGTCTACAGTCATGGATGGGGTAGTAGTGGATGGAACGACTATCAAGAAGGAAAACGGCAAACTTGTCGCGGTAGGAGGTGGCGAAACTGGTAATGTGGCATGGGATAATATATCCGGAAAACCTTCTGTATTCCCGACTAACATCGTAAACATCACTGACCTGCATTCTAGCTGGGATTCTGTTCTAGCTGCACAAAAACCTGCATGGCTAACGGCTGTAAGTATAGCAACTATTTCGGATCTGCACGCTAATTGGGATGCATTATTAAAGGCTGCTCCGTCTGCATACGTGACTCGCTGGCCGACTATTTCGGAAGTAACGGGTAAGCAAAATCTAGTGGTAAAGCTAAACGGAGGAACAACAGAAGGAACGAACCAGTTTACTTATAACGCAACCGGGGCTAAGACTATCAATATAACTCCGGCCGGGATCGGTGCGGCCGCAAGCAGTCATAACCATTCATGGAGCAATATTACCAGCGGCAAACCGACTACATTGGCCGGGTATGGAATTACAGACGCACCAACTAAAACGGGTAGTGGTGCTAGTGGTACATGGGGTATAGGAATTACAGGAAATGCAGCTACGGCAAGTAAATGGGCAACAGCTAGAACTATAACGCTAGGTTCGTATTTATCCGGATCTGTAAGTTTAGACGGATCTGTAAATGTAACTCTAAATGCAAATGTTCTAGGTCTTACTTCTCAAGGTAATAAAACCGCTGCTACTGGTAATACCTCCCCTGCTAGTGGTGTAAGACTTTATCAAGTGTATAACAATGGTTATCCAACAACTTACGGTAACTTATTAAGTGTAAAAGGTGGTGGTGCTGGAGAATTATTGCTTAGCTGGAATAATGCCAATAGAATATATTACAGAAGTCTACGAGATAACGGTGATAATTGGCTAGGATGGAATGAATTAGCTTTTATAACAGACAATGTGGCTTCTGCAACGAAGTTAAAAACTGCCCGTACATTATGGGGACGTAGCTTTGATGGAACCGGAAATGTAAGCGGAAATTTAGATAATGTTGGTAATATAAACACCATAGGTGGAACTATTAATGCTAAAGTATTTGCGTACAATCCTTCTGATAATCACGATGGCTTGCCGTGGTATGGTATGGCCCACTACGGAAATAATGTTATAGCTATATCCGGATATGGAGGAATCGAATTATTTACATCAGCAGGTAATGTTTTAGCAATAGGAACAGATAATAAAGTTTATGCAAATTCTTATGTAGCAAGTAATTCGTTTAGAAGTACTGGAGATACAGGATGGTATAACGAAAAATGGGGTGGAGGATGGTATATGTCCGATAGTAATTTTTTAAGATCGACTAATGAAAAATCAGTTTATATTGGTAACGGATCTTATAGAACTGCCGGAGGTGGATATGCTGCAAATAACATAAATAATGCTTCTGAGGTTTTTAGTTGTAGGTTTATGTCGGAAAGTATTGCTGGTATTCCAGCCGGTAATATACGAAATATATTAGGATGGTATGATTCAGCAGCTAGTGGATGGACTACATCTTATATAATTGGAAGCAAGCGTAATTATAACAACGACTGGGGAGAAATGACTTTTGGAGTATATAGATACGAAGGCAGTAGTAGGTCTATGAGAATGCTTATGACGCTAGACGGTGCAGGACAAAAACTATATATTGAAGGTAACATTCTTGCCACTGGCGGTAGTTCATTCTATGGATCAGATATACGATACAAATCAATCATTCATCCTGTTATGTTATTAGCATTAAATAAAATAGCAGAAGCACCTTCATTTGTGTATCGGTGGAATAGACCTAATATGAATCAAAATAGGCTGAATTTGGGAGGATCGGCCCAATATACTCAGTCAATCCTTCCGTGGGCTGTTGAAAATAGCAATAACTTCCTATCTATGGACTATGCAACGGTAGCCTACACATTCGCTGTACACACGGCTAGACATTTGATGAACTATGAAACAAGAACCGATAAGAAAATCAAGAAACTAGAGAACAGAGTTAAATATTTAGAGAAACAACTTAAAAAGCTAGGCTATGAAGAAGTTCGTACTTTGGATGATTCGGGTATTTAAGCTCGATATCCCAACCGAAAAGGTAATTGAAAAGGTGGTTGAGAAAGAAGTGTACCTTCCGCATGAAGGTGTTATCTATGGCAATGTCACTATTAAAGGTGATGTTGTTGTACTAGGAGACCTTAAGGTCGAAGGTAATTTAACTTGTTATACTAAAATTAAGGAGGGCTAACAATGGCAGTATATGAAATTTTACCTGCAACAAATTTAAAGTGGGATGATATCCGTGATACGTTAAACGCAAATGGAGGTAATGTCAATAATATGGCTATAACAGCATTTCAGAGTGGGGCGAATATCCAAAGATGGGCTAAATATAAGCCTGTTGTATATTATAAGGATTTTACATCAATGGAAGAAGAATGGTGGAGAGGTGACGATCTAAAATGCGGACTTACCGTTCGATATTCTCCTACTGACGGTGATATTATAGATATTTACAAAAGAGGTGACGCATATACTTATAATTACCTTACTAAAGGCCCTTACAGATTGGGAGATTTTAGGGGGTATTATCCAAAGGCAGAGCCTTATATAAGGACTAATGTTCCTCAAGATAAAGTGTTTGAATGGGATTTCAATAATGACGGGGATATGATGTTGCCTATACAGGTAGTAAGGCAGTCCGATACAAGTCTTACAATTAATGATGTAAAACTTCCATTAGACATGGGTAACTTGCATATATTAGTTGAAAGATATAATAAGAACCCAATAGAAGAAGATGATGCTTTAGCTAAAGATTCACAATATTTTTCTATTACAGGAACCTTCCCTTATGTAGAGTTTAGAGGTCTCAAGTCTGATTATAATGTTCAATATTTCTTGCTTTCATTAACAGACAAAAGTATTAATGGATATGAAGTACCAATGCCATACGATGAAAAAAACGCGTATCTTATCAAAATTAAGAATATCGCAAAAGCTGTAATTACAGGTAGTATATCACAATTTGCATTGTCTACAAAAAAGGTTTGGTCAAATGTAAGTGATTATTTGGAAACTCCTTATGATTCAAACGGAGGTTCATCTAGTCCTGTATTGTTTAAATCATCAATCAAAAACCTAAGTACGGCAGCTATTACATTTAATAATACGGATTCTGCCGTAAGATCTCATACGATTAAGATAAAAGCTACAGGAGAAGTAAACGGAGAATATAAAGAGTATAATATTGATTGTTCTATATGGAATGGGTTTGACGGAGCAAGCACTTCGAGTTTGGTCATATCTCCATCTCAAACGAAAGAAGTTATCTTCGGCACGTCAGAAGGGCTTTTCGATAAATTTAGAGAGGCTGGGAAAAATAATTTGATATATATCAATGCCGTAGTTGTAAATAAAAACACTAAGTCAGAAAATACTATTAGTTCAATTAGAATAATGATAAATTAAAAATAGGATAACCTTTAAAAATTATAGTTATGGCAAAACAAGTAAAATTAGTGATCAACAACCGCAATGAGCAGGTGAATTACGATTCAAACGGAAAGGAATCCGGCAGCAACACATCAGCAAGCTATAATGTAGTTTCTGAGACCGGTGAACAGATAGGATCAGTCAATGTTTCCAATTCATTTAACGTGTACGGGAATGTCACTTCCGAGGAATATTCCGAAGCGATGGCTTCCCTTAACCAGAAGATCGCTGAAGCGTTCAAGACCTTCAATGATACAATTACATCTAATTCAATTATCTAACCTAAAAAACAGGAATTATGAAACTGGAGAAATTAGTGATAGCATATAAAATGCTGGATGATGCCAAGATCAAAACAATGGATGACAAGGACGCAATCAAAATTATCAAAAACCGGAAGGCTATGCGTCCCCACGTTGAATCGTACGACGTTTTGCTGAAGGATGCGCAGGAGAAGTTCAAACCGGACAATATCGAGGTTATGCAGGAAAAAGCAAGCAAATGGAAGGAGCTGTCCGCTGAAGAACGTAAGTTCGTTAATGAAAGCTTCAAAGCATATCAAGAAAAGGTAGATGCTGTCTGTAAGCCGGAACTGGACAAAGAAGTAGATATCACTTTGGACAAGCTTTCCGAAGACGGGGTTCTGAAACTGGCCAAGGAGAATGAATGGCCGATGAACAAATTGGATACATTGGACATCATGCTGGAGTAAGTATGGAACAGCTGAGTGAAATATCCAATATTATTGGCGGGATAGTAACTACTATCCTGCTGCCCCTGTTAGGCGTTTTTCTGTTTTATGATCAGAAAAAGCGCAAGGAAGAAGCAGCCGCACGCAAGGCTGAAGCTGACAATATCACCAGTTATGCGGCTGAATGGAAGGAGCTATACGAGAAGAAGGAAAATAAAGTTCACGAACTTGATGCAAAGATAGACCAGCTTTATGCTGAGAAAAACGAGGACAGGCAACGGATCCGTGAATTGATGGAGAAAAATCAGGAACTGGAATTAAAGAACCAGTCGCTTGAAATTACGAAATGTAAGAAAAGGGGGTGTCCAGACAGGGAGCCGCCAAGTGATTATTAATTAAGGAGGAGAAGAAATGAATAAGATAGACGCAATTGTAGTTCACTGCTCGGCCACACGTGCTGGGCAGGATATAGGAAAGAAGGAAATCACCCAGATGCACCTGCAGCGTGGGTTCAGCACGATCGGGTACAATTATGTGGTAAGGCTGGACGGGACGGTAGAAGTTGGCCGCTCGCTCACCATCGCCGGGGCACACTGCAACAGTAAAGGGTTCAGCGGGCTAAGTTACAACAAACATTCCATTGGTATCTGCTACGTAGGTGGTACGGATGCGCACGGCAAGGCCGCTGATACTCGGACGCCGGCCCAGAAGAAAGCATTGCGTGAGTTGATAGCGAAGCTGGTTAAGAAATATCCGATTAAGGAGATTCTCGGCCACCGCGATACCAGTCCTGATCTCGATGGTGACGGCATTGTGGAGCCTAACGAGTGGATCAAGATGTGTCCGTGCTTTGATGCTGTTGAAGAATACAAAGATTTACTCCCATGAGCCTGTACGACTACATAATTAAGAAGGTGAGCTGGTGTATTACGCTGGCTCCCTTCATGTGCATGATTCTTGTGTGTTCCTGCCGGACGGTAAAGTACGTGCCGGTAGAAAGCAAGGCTGATAGTGTCGTAGTGGAGAAGCTGGTGGAAGTTCAGTTACCGCCAGACAGCGCCACTATCCGTGCATTGCTGGAATGTGACGAGAACGGGAAAGTCGTACTGAACTGGCTGGATATCGCTAATAGCAAGAACGCCCAGGCACAGCTGACTATTGACAGTCTGGGAAACCTTCTGGCAAAGATGAATACACAGCCGGACACGGTCTACCTGCCATCTAAAGAAGTGACGGTTACTAAGAAAGTGAAAGAACCATATCCAGTAGAAAAAGAACTCACACGCTGGCAAAAGATCAGGCTGAATGTTGGTGGCTGGGCCATAGGGATAGTGATTATCACGGTTCTTATAGTTGTAGGGAAATTGGTTTATAAACTCAAAAAAAAGGAAGGAGGTGTGCTATGAAGTAAGATTTATCTCCCTTTTGAAACGAAAAGCAGCGTCC
>CDYT01011245.1_pt1 | contig 31061 bp, 39 predicted proteins | sample 557541 | NCBI WGS metagenome assembly CDYT01 (sample SAMEA3182060, study PRJEB8094) | gut metagenome | biome: human; feature: gut; material: Stool; isolation source: human stools | place: Canada | collected 2013-01-15
GGATAGGGGCGGTGAAATCCTGAAAACCAACGAAGAACGCAAGACGTCCCGCGTGGTTGCTCTTCCTCTCCCCGACGGACGAAATTGACCGGGGGTCGCGCGCGCGATTGCAGATTCGAGGTGAAGCATGTCGGTGAAATTCCCGAGTCATAATGTGGCGGATGCTTTGGAGCGCTCATTGAAGAACTCCGATGGGCTGAAGGCCGTGAATTCCGCAGTGGTCGCGGCCGCCCGCGTACTGGCTGTTCGGATTGACTTCCTGAGTGTCACCGGATTCGTTGACGAGAACGGGAAGATCGACAATGTGACTCTGCCGACTTTCCTGAAATACTGCCAGTCTCTCGGATTGACCTTGGACGCTCCAGCGAAGGTCGGGCGTCCGGCCAGGCAGAAGCCCGAAGTCAGGGCTGAGGAAGCGAAGAGCGACAAGGTTATCGCGATGGATGATTTCATGAAGCGTTTCGGCTGATTGGAGGGTCTGATGGCGTCGGAAGATTTGAGTGTTTTCGGTGCCATTGATGATGAGAGGCATGGCGTGACCTTGCCGCGTATCTTCACGCCGCCACTCAGGCCGTTGACCAAGGAGACCTCGAATGGTTTCGCGGTGATCGCGTTCGCGGAGATCATGCTGCACGTGCATTTGTATCCGTGGCAGCAGTGGCTGCTTGTCCATGCGCTCGAACTGCTGGAGGATGGTTCGTATCGTTTCCGCAAGGTCATCGTGCTTGTGGCCCGCCAGAACGGCAAGACCACACTGATGGGCGTTCTGGCCGCATGGTGGCTGTTCGTGGACTCCAACAAGCATCCCGACCGAGTGCCGCCGGTGAAGTTCCTCGTGGTCGGTGCCGCGCAGACGTTGGACAACGCGAAAGGCCCTTACAATCAGGTCAAGGAATGGTGCAATCCTGCTCCGGCGACCGATGAGGAAGAGGATCTGGTGATTCCAGACCTCGCCGCGATGACGCAGAAATTCGTCAACACCAACGGCGAGGAAGCGATCATCACCCGCTCGAAAGCCCGCTATATCGTCCGCGCGGACAAGAACATTCGAGCGAAGAGCGCTGCCCGTGTGGTGTTCGATGAGCTTCGTGAACAGCATAATGATGATGGCTGGAATGCCGTCAGCCAGACCACGAAGGCCGTATGGTCGAGCCAGTTGTGGGGCATTTCGAACGCTGGCGACTATCGTAGCGTCGCGCTTCGCAAGCAGGTGGACAAGGGGCGAAAGCTTGTTGACGAGTGGACGCGCCTGAGCGCCGACGGTGGCAATCCGGCCGACGTGTTCCTGTCCGGCGAGCAGGACGGGAGCTTCGGATATTTCGAATGGTCTGCGCCTGACAAGTGTCCGGTGGATGATGCCGACGCCATCCGGCAGGCGAATCCGTCGCTCGGCTATGGACCGATGACCGTCATGTCGGTTCGGTCCGATATTGACGGCATGACCGAGGCCGCTTTCCGCACCGAGGTCCTATGCCAGTGGGTCACGGCTGACATCATTCCTTTCATCAACCAGAAAATGTGGGCCAGCGGCATCGACTCGCGTTCCACGATTCCTGACGATAATCGTGTCGTACTGTCCGTGGACACGTCGGCTGACCGTAAGACCACGTATGTGGCCGCAGCCGGAATGCGTGCGGACGGGTTGCCGCACGTGGAGCTGATAGCCCGCCGTGACGGCATGCTGTGGGTGCCGCACTTTTTGGATTTGCTTCGTGAGAGCTGGCCGGGCATTTGTGAGATTGCGGTGCAGTCGAAGGGTTGTCCGGCAGTCGATTTCATCGACCCTTTGACTGAAAAAGGCTGGAACGTGCATCTCATCGAGGGCTTTCGTTTGGGCGCGTGCTGTGGCCGTTTCCTGGACCGTGTGCGTGAGGGCAAGCTACGGCATCTCCCGCAGCCAGCCATCGAACAGCAGGTTTCCGTGGCCGTGTCCCGGCGTCTTGGCGAGGTCGAGGTGTGGGACCGCACCAAGTCCGCATTGCAGATTTCCGGCTTGGTGGCCGAATCGCAGGCATTGTACGCCTTGGAGACCATGCAAGTCGAAAACGAAAAACCGAAATATGCGCCGAGCGTGACCCATTTCGCAGTCGTATGACCCAGTGAGGAGGTTTCATGGGGTTCTTTTCCAGATGGCTTAAGAAAAGCCCGGTATCCGTGGCCCAGAAGTTCTCCGAATCGCCAGTCAACATTTCGCAGGTCGCGCAGCTGCCGATCGATTGGTTCGGAGCCGGAGTCTACGAGCGAGAGGCGGCGGTGCGCACCGTCATCGACCATATCGCGCGGAATATCGCCAGCATGCCGTTCAAGGTCTACACTCGCCAGCCTGACGGTGACCGCGTGGAGGACACCACAAGCCCGTTGGCGCAATTGATGGCCAAGCCGAGCGTTCTTCCTGGCATGACGCGCTACCGGTTCTTCTACTCGCTGCTCTGCGATGGCCTGCTCAATGACCGTTGGCTCTGCCTGTTGGATGCCGACAGGCAGTCCGGCAGATTGTGGCTGCGGCGTATTCCGGTGCAGAATTTCACGCTTTCCGGCAACACTCTTGATGAGATCACCGGCGTGCAGATCAGCACCGGACAGCCGGAAGGAAGCCAGTATTTCAAGCTTCCCGACCCGCAGATTCTGTTGGATGTGGGCTATAGCACGTCCGGCATCGGCGGTTCTCCGGTGTCCGGCACTCTCGCACCGCTTCTGGCGGAGGCGCGTGAGATGGCCGAATATCGGCGTGCGGTTGCCAAGAACGGCGGTCAGATTCCGGCGTACATCTCGCGTCCGAAGGAGATGCCGTGGCCGTCGCAGGAGGCGCAGGACGAATTCGTGCAGGGCATGCGTAATTACAAGGCTGGCGGCAATCTCGCCGGTGGCTGGCCGCTGCTCAACGACGGCATGGAAATCAAGACCGTGGACGCGTTCAAGCCGATTGACATGCAGGACATCGACGCGAGGGACAGGATTCGCATAGACGTGGCCAACGCCTTCCATATCGCGCCGGAGAATCTGGGCTTCCGCAGCGGCACGAATTCCAACATCGGAGCCTTCAAGGAGCAGATGTGGAACGTGGAGTTGATGCCGTACATCGTGGCTTTCGAACAGTCGCTCAATTTGCTGCTGCCGGACGCGCTCGGACAGCCGGACGCCTACATCGAAGCGAATGTGGATGCGAAGCTGCGCGGCACGTTCTCCGAGCAGTATCAGGCGCTCAGCACGGCCACGGGGCGCAGTTTCATGACCACGAACGAGGCACGGCGCATCCTCAACTATCCGAAGCTTGATGGCGGCGACGAATTGGTGACGCCACTGAACGTGGCAACCGGCGGACAGCCCAGCCCGCAGGATGGCGGCAGGACGCAGAACGCGCAACAGAACAATCCAGTGAACGGAGAAGGACAGTGAATCTCAAACAGCTCAGATTCAACGTGAAATCCTTGGATGATTCGGCTGGCGAAGGCGTTTTCAGCGGTTACGCCAGCACTTTCGGCAACAAGGATCTGCAGGGTGACGTGATCGCCAAGGGCGCTTTCGCGGAGACCTTGGAGAAGGATTACGACGGCGGAGCCGGCATCCCGATCCATTGGAACCATCAGGACGGCAAGCCGACCGACATCATCGGACGCACCTTGAGCGCCGTGGAGGACGAGAAGGGCCTGCTCATCTCGGCCCAGCTCGATATCGAGGATAATCCGACCGCCCAGCAGGCTTACGACCTGCTCAAGGATGGCAGGGTTCATCAGATGAGCATCGGCTTCGTGCCGACGAAGACCGCTTGGATCACGGAAAAGGGCGACGGCCCGTGGGGCGGCCATTCCGAATTCCAGCAGATCAAGCTTTTCGAGATCAGCGTGGTGCCGGTGGCCGCGAACCAGCAGGCCGAGATTCTGGCCGTCAAGTCAGGTCGCGCCATCAGCTCCGCCAACGAGGAGAAGCTTCGTGCCGCATTGGCGTCGCTGAACGAGGTGATGGAAGGCATCGATTCCGACAATTCCAGCACTTCCGACGAAGATAAGCCGGATGATTCCAAGACCGGCGAGAAACAGGATGATAAGAAGCTTGCCCCTGATAAGGGCAGGGACGCGGAGGCCGAGAAGGCCGAGCGTCTGAATGTAATCAAATCCGCCCGTGAGCTGGTCACTGGCGGCAAGGACAACAAGGAGACCAAATGAGTTTCAATGATCGTCTCGCCAAGACCAAGGCCGCCATCGAAGCGGTGCTGGCCAAGGGCGAGGATAATCTCACCGCTTCCGACGTCGAGAAGCTGAAGGGTCTGAACGCCGAAGCGCACGAATTGCAGGATTCCATCGAAACGTTGGATGCGGTGCATAAGCGTTTCGCGGGATTGACCGACAATCTGGCGGACACCCAGAAGAGCGGAGCCGCATCCGGCGAGTCTCTTGGCGATTTCGTCGTGAAGAACATCGGCGAACAGCTGGCAAAGATAAAGGGAGTTTCGGGAGCGTCAATCGCAGCACCGGAATGGGCTCCGCGCCGCAAGGCCAACACCGACACGCAGGTCACCGGCGGACCGTCCGGCGTGTACGGCTCCCTGCTGACCTACGTGGACCCGAACTTCGTCCAGGCTTACCGCCGTCCGACCATCACCAACCTATTCGGTGTCGGCGCGATCAGCGGACAGGCCATCACATACTACGTGGAAGGCGAAAAGGAAGGCGATTTCAAAACCGTCGGCGAAGGCGAGAAATTCAGCCAGATCCATTACGCCGACGCGACAGAGCATACCGACGCATTATCCACCATCGCTGGATTCATCAAGGAATCCAACGACATGATCACCGACCTCGCATTTTTGAAGTCCGACATCGATGGACGTCTGCTCTACGACTTGAGCATCGTCGAGGAGAAGCAGCTGCTCAACGGCGACGGTACCGGCAAGAACATCAAGGGCCTGCTGAATCGTGAAGGAATCCAGTCATACACCGCTACAGACGCTGGCAATGACGTTGCCGTCCTGCATGCGCAGTCGATGATCTCCACCACGACCGGCATGATGCCGGATGCCCTTGTCATCAATCCGACAGACTATGAGGCCATTCGACTGAAGAAGGACAATGATGGCAACTTCATCGGCGGTGGACCGTTCTACGGCGTGAATGGTGGAGCGCTGACCATCACTCCGAGCCTCTGGGGTCTGGACACCGTGGTGACTCCAGCTGTCGATGCCGGCACAGCTATTGTCGGCTCCTTTAAGGGTGCTGCCACCTTCTATCGCAAGGGCGGCGTGACGGTCGAGGCCACCAATTCCAATGACACTGACTTCATTTCCGATTTGGTGACCATTCGCGCCAAGGAGCGTGTGGCTTTGGCCGTGCGCAAGCCGAAGGCTTTCGTCAAGCTGACACTTAAGTAAGGAGACGTGATATGGCTCGACAGTTTCGAGTGATTCCAGCCTCGGCGGCGAAACTTGACCCGAATGCCAACGTGGCCGATGTGGTCTTCGTCGGGTCCAACGGCAAGCCGACCGACATCGGCAGCGCTGCAGTGGAGCCTGCAGCGCATGTGGCTTTGGCCGCCGGTGCCACACCAACCAAGAGCGAATTCGACGCCCTGATCAATTCTCTGATTGCGGCTGGCCTGATGGCTGCAGAGTAAGCGTGGAGGTCGGCATGATTGATGTGAATGTGATTCCTGACATGATTGCCGACCCTTCGGCTTTCGAGGATGACGCGCAGTTCAGGATCAAAGCAGCGCAGGCGGCCATCCGCCGTGAATGTGGCTGGCATGTCATGCCGAACGTGGCATTGTCCGGCGTCATCAACTCGCGTGGCGGCACGGTGATTCGACTGCCTGCCCGTCATGTGACGAGCATCGAATCATTGACCGACCGCGACGGCAACAAGCTGGCTTACGCCTACGACCCGGAGACGGGTCTTGTGGAGTCGCTTTCGGGTGGCTTCCCCGTTGGCATCGCGGCCATCCGCTACGCGATTCATGCCGGATTCGATGACGCGCCGGACGTGCAGCAGGTGCTCATCAGTGCCGCGAAGCGAGCGGGCATGAGTCCGATCGGACTCGTCACCTCGCAGTCCACCAACGGCAGCAGCGCGTCATACGATGCGGTGTCGCTCATGCAGGAGGAGAAGGACAAGCTCAAACCCTACCGGCTTGGAGGATTGCCATGAGCCTGCTTGACGATCTGGATGCCGGTGGCGGCGTTTTCGCCATGTCTGGTGCCACGCGCTTCATACGACTGCGTGCCAAACGCAAGGCCAACCCGTACAATCCGGCGCAGAACGAGCCGGACTGGAGCGTGCCTCCGGACGAGCTCGCCATCATGGGCGCGCTCTCATCCAGTTCCAGCACGCGCACGCCGGACACGCTTGACACGCAGACCGCGTCCACGGCGTACCTCACCATCCCGGATCCGACAGCCGACATCAGAATCGGCGACCGGATTCGCGCAGACCCCGACGATGGACGCTTGTGGGAAGTCGACGGATTCCCTTCGAAGGATGTGAACGCGTTCACGGGGTGGCGTCCGACCTTGGAATGCCGTCTGACGGAAAGAAAGGGCTGAACAAATGGCGAAAAGCAGGATATCGGTCAACTTCAACCCGAAGTTCTTCGACGAGATTCTCAACAGCGCGGGAGTCAAGTCGCTCACCACGCTGGCCGCGAACAGGGCACTCGCCTACGCGAAGGCGTCCGCGCCGGTCGATACCGGCGCATACCGCGACGGACTTGGCATAGAGGAGGTCAAAAGGGAGCACCGAACGACCGTCATGGTCGTCGGCCACGACCCGAAGACCCTACTCGTGGAGGCGCAGACCGGCAATCTGGCCAAGGCGCTGAGGAAGGCGAGGGTCTGATGGCAAGCGTCATTCCACCCGACCTCGAACTGTTCCTCACCGGCTGGCTGCGCTCCAACATCACGGACATCCCCGGTCTGCAGGTCGGGAACCGTATCCCGGACGATTACGACGGCTCCTATCCGCTCGTGGTCGTGCGTGATGACGGCGGCACGCAATCCGCAGACCGCGTGACGTTCGACAGGTCGATAGGCGTCAACGTGCTCGGATGGACGCGCAACGACACGAAACCATGCCGTGATCTGGCGGCCCGCGTGTACGGCGTGCTGACCGGCGAGCCCGGCATCCTCATCGGATTCGCCGCAGGCAGCCGCATCTGCGCCGTCGTGTCTGACGGATGCAACGGCCCGTACCCGGTCGGCGAGGACGCGGCATGGTGCCGCTACTACATGACCGTCGAATATTCGACGGCCGGAATCAGACAACCATAGAAAGGAAACGCCATGGCCAAAGACAGTCAGGGCATGGATCTGGGACAGGTGGAAGCGCTCGTCACCGCAGCCATCATGATCGTCCCGTACTCCACCGAAAACAGAATCACGCCGGAGATGATCGCATCCAGCAAGGCGACGACGGAACTTCCGACCGCATACAATCGGTCGACCGCATGCATCGGACTCGTCAAGTCCGACGGCGGCAATCAGGATTCGCGCGACGGCGACGACCCGCTGGAGTTTTTGCAGGATGGGTACAAGAAGCTGCCGTTGGCGACCAGCCTCACGCAGACTTTCAGTCCGGCGGAGAACAATGCGCTGACACGCAAGATCACCATCGGCGAGCCGGATTCCAATGGCGTCTACCACGTGGCCGACATCATCCAGGATGCGAAATGGATGGTGTACGAGGAGGAGACGTTCGACACCGGGCGTGTCCACCGTCGTGCCGGCGTCATGCAGGTCACCGGCAACGAACCGGACCAGCAGGAGCGTGGATCGGTCACAGGCCGCGAGCTCACCGTCGAATGGATGAAGGACCCGCTGTATGTGGATCCTGAGCATCCGAACACGCGCTGGATTGAAAGCTGGTACGACCCAAAAGCGTGACGGCGGTGGCCGTGACTTCGGCTGACGGCAATACGAGGCCGTCGGTCGTCCAAGGCGCGAAGCTCGCGCTCAAGGCCGTCGCCACCCATGTGGACGAGACCACCGTGGACGTGACCGGACAGGCCATGTTCAAATCCAAGGATGCAGGCGTGGCGACCGTCGATGGCGGCACGCTCACCGCCGTCACCCCCGGAAGCGCGAGGATCAACGCCACGTATGACGGCGTGACCTCACCCGATCTGACGGTCACCGTCACCGCACATGCCGCCTGACCGGCGGACGAAAATCTTCCCGGACCGCCCATCTCGCCTGTCTGCGCGGTCCGGGAATCTTCTTTTTTCACTGCAGGCAGGCGAAAAGCAGATAGGACAAGACAATGACTTCAACTTCCACCGACTTCAAACCGACCGTCGAGGATTTCGACCAGTGGACGGAAAAAAACGATGAGGAGGCGTTCGCCTCCATCGCGCAGAACTACAAGGTGCGCCACATCATCAAGGGCGATGTGTATTGGGCGCTCGTGCCCGGCGGACGCACGTACAAGCTTCCATTGTCGATGAGCATCGACGATTTCACCAGACTGTCGAACACGTCCGATGATACAGAGAGCGTCGAACAGCTCAAACGCATTCTGAGCGCCTTTGCAGGCGACAAGCAGGCGAAAGCGCTGAACGGCGAACCGGTGCAGGTCGTGTTCAATCTTCTGTCCGACTATGGCGACGCGGTGGTGCGCGCGCAGGGCTCCTCACTGGGAAAATCCAATGGTTCGCCCGCCAGCTCGCCGACCACGGGAGCGTGATCCGAGCCGATTTCACGGCACGTGGTTGGAGTCTGCAGGCCGATCTTGGCGGCAGGCTCCGCTACGGCGACGCGATCGCATTGCTCGAACAGCTCGCCGGAGACCCGTCGACCTATACAGGCGCGGAACTCAACGGCCTGGACTATCCGGCCCGGTGGTGTGAGATACCGGTCGTCTACGCGCTTGGCAGCGACGAGTATCCGAAACCTTTCGATTCGCTTGCGAAACGATTGCGGGCTGACAGGGAGAAAGCCGAACGTGAGCGGCTGCGCGAACAGACCAAGGGCATGAGCCCGGTGTTCCAGACGCTCTACGAGGACTGATTTGGACAAAACTGAATAGTGGAGGTGCCGCATGGCGTTCGGCAGCGAACTTGGTTCCGCGCACATCAGCGTGTTCCCCTCGATGAGGGGTTTCCGCAGCGCGGTCAACAAGGAGGTCGGCGCGAGCGGCAAGGCCGCGTCGAAGACCTTCGATTCAAGCATGGACGGCGGCAAAAGCGGCGGACTGTTCGGACGCGCGTTCAAAAACGGTTTCAAGCAGTCGGCGAACGATTTCAGCGCGGACGTGCTGAAATCCTATGAGCGTGACGTGGCGAAATCCACGGCCGCATACCGTCAGGCCATGCTCCAGCAGGAGGCGGCGGCGAATCAGGTGCGTGCCGCCGAGGAGAGCGTCGCCAATGCCGTCGCCAAGCATGGTGAGGGCAGCACGCAGGCCGAGGCCGCGACCATCAGGCTCGAACAGGCGCGGCTGAAACTGTCCACCATGACAGACCGGGCGACGCAGGCCGAGACCCGGTTGAAGGACGCGCAGAAGGCGCTCAAGGACGCTCAGGACAATCTCGCCGCCAGCAGCGAGAAGACAGCCGGTTCGCTCGGAGCGGCGTTCAGAAACCTCGGCAGGGCGATGGCCGCCCCGGCGTTGGGTGCGATCGAGAAAGTGCGCGCCGGCTGGGCGAACGCCGACATGGCCATGCTCGACGGGGCTGGCGTGTTCGGCAAGATCGGCGGCATCGCCCGAGGCGCGTTCGATCAGGTCGCCTCGAAGGCGTCCGCGTTGGGAGGCAAGGTCGCCAGCCCCTTCAAACAGGGTGCGGCCATCGCCCGACAGTTCGGCGACGACCTGTCATACGGGCTCGGCCAGCGCATCAACGGCATCGCCGCGAAGATTCCTGCACCATTTAAGAATGCCGTGGGCAGCATAGGCGGTTATTTCCGCAACGTCGGATCGGCGGCGAGCGGAGTGTTCTCAGGCCTGTTCGGCGTCGCCAGCTCCGTGGCCTCACGGATGGCCGGAGCGTTGAAGGGCGGAGCCGACACCGCATGGAATGCGATCAGCTCCATGTCGGGCAAGGCCGTTGGCGCGTTGAAGGGCGTCGCCACGGTCGGATTGGCTGGCGTAGGCACCGCCGTCGCTGCTTTGGCCGGAGTCGGCAAGAGCGCTCTCGACGCATACGCGACCTACGAGCAGGCCGTCGGCGGCGTGGACACGCTGTTCAAGGGCGCTTCTAGCACCGTGCAGAAGTACGCGGCGGAAGCGTACCGGACAGCCGGAGTGAGCGCCAACGAGTACATGACGCAGGTCACGAGCTTTTCCGCGTCGCTGATCAGTTCGCTCGGCGGCGACACCGCGAAGGCCGCTGAACTCGGCAATACCGCCATGGTCGACATGTCGGACAACGCCAACAAGATGGGCACCGACATCGAGTCCATCCAACAGACCTACCAGTCTCTGGCGCGCGGCAACTACGCCATGCTTGACAATCTGAAGCTCGGATACGGCGGTACGAAATCCGAGATGGAGCGTCTGATCCAGGACGCGAACAAAGTCAAGCAGGCGAACGGGGAGATGGGCGACCTGTCCATCGACAAGTTCTCCGACGTGGTGCAGGCCATCCACATCATGCAGCAGCAGATGGGCATCAGCGGCACCACCGCCAAGGAGGCCGCGACAACCATCGAGGGTTCCGTCGGCATGATGAAGGCCGCATGGCAGAACTGGCTGGCGGAACTCGGCAAGGACGATGCCGACATCAACGGATTGACCAAGCAGTTGGTCGATTCGGTCGGCACTGTCATTAAGAATGTGGGTCCGCGCATCGCGCAGATCATCACCGGCATCACCTCGGCGCTGCCGCAACTGTTCTCATCATTGGGCGGCACCCTGCCGGCGTTGGTCATGCAGATCCTGCCGCCGGTGCTCGGAGCGTTGGGACAGCTCGGCACGATGCTGCTGACCAGCGCGACCACATGGATCTCGACGAGCCTGCCGCAACTGCTCACCCAGTTCCAATCGTGGGTCACGTCGAGCCTGCCGTCGTTCCTGCAAACCGGATTGACGATGGTCACGAACCTGTTGCAGGGCATCGTGCAGGCATTGCCGCAGATCGCGTCCACGGCTGTCATCGTGCTGACGACGCTGCTGGATGGATTGTCGGCCCAATTGCCGCAGCTCATCCCCATCGGCATCAACGCCGTCCTCAACCTCGTGCAAGGCATCCTCAACAACCTGCCGCAGATCATCGACAGCGGTTTGAAGCTCATCCTCGGACTGGCGCAGGGCCTCATCAACGCCCTGCCCGACTTGGTAGGCAAGGCTCCGATCCTCATCGGCCAGCTTGTCGGCGGCATCATCAATCGTCTCCCGCAGATCCTGCAGGCTGGCGTGCAGCTGCTCGGCGCACTGGCCAACGGATTCATCTCGTCGGTTCCGAGGCTTATCGGCTCAATTCCAGGCATGGTCGGCCAGATCATGCACGGGTTCACATCTGTTAACTGGGGTAGCGTCGGCCTGAATATCATCACCGGCATCGCGACCGGCATCGCAGGCGCGGCAGGCAGGCTCGTGACTGCCGCTGTCAACGCGGCCACGAACGCGTTGAACTGGGTGAAACGCAAGCTTGGCATCCATTCACCGTCTCGCGTGTTTCGTGATCAGGTCGGTGAGATGATCGGCGAGGGCATGGCCGTCGGTATCGACGAGAGCGCGTCGAAGGTGAGGAAGGCGGCTGGACGATTGACTGGCATCCTGCCGTCGCAGGACGCCTCGTATTCCGTCGGCGTCGCCAACGCCTCGCGTGGAGTTAACGCTGCAGCCTACGGCAATGGTGGGAGCGTGACGAACATCACGCAGACGTTCAACTATCCGGCCATCGCGCCAACGAGCATTTCCACGCAGCAGAAGCTGCAGACAGCGGCCATGCCGCAATGGTAATCGGAAGGAATCCGAATGAAGGTCAGCTATTCGCTCAACGGCCAGCCGCTCGACTCCGAGCGGATGCGCGTCATCGTCGGCACTACGCATTACACGTCGCTGTCGCCGATCGTTGACACGGTGCAGGTGAGCGGACGCAGCGGCGTCATCGTAGGCTCCTCGATTCCGGTGCTGGACGCGCCGGAGCTGACAGTCAAGGTCGCGGCGTGGGGCGCGGATTCCGATGCGCTGATCTCGCGTTTCCGCGCCCGTTGCCTGCATGCGGCGAAGCTCACGATAGGTAAGACGGAGACCTTGGATGACGGCAGTTCGCGCAGCATGGTCACGAGAGCGGTGTGCACGTCCTGCGAGCCGGACGATGACGAACGCCCGTTCCGCGACCTGCGCGTCATGACCGCCGTGTTTTTGCTGCCGGACGTGTATTGGAGTGGCGAGTTGTGGCAGGAGAAGGTTCTTCCCGCGACTGGTGGTCTTCTGCTGGCCGGCGGCGTCAAGCCCAGCACGCAGAAGTACTGGACGCGCTGGCAGGGCGAGAGGAACGCTTCTCCGAGCCTTCTGGCCGACTTCTACACCTTCTGGACTGGTCTTCCGAACAACAGTCCGAGCGTCTTGGTGCCGCTCGGTGAGGGGATTCCCGATGGCTGGCTTTCCGACGCGCCCATCACCACGCTGGTGCTCCGTTTCGGCGCGGTCACTGGTGTGACCATTTCAGATCCGGTGAGTGGCACGAACCTCATGTGGGGCGGCCAGCGTGACGCCTCACGACCTTACCTCTTCGTCGATGCAGCCAATCGCAAGGCGTGGACGGCGGCCAATGCCGACGCATGGTCAGGCGGCACGGATGAGACTGGCGGCATCGACTGGACCACCGAGCCACTGCAAGTGTGGCCCGCGATCGATTCCGGCGACTATCGGCTCGATATCAGACAGACCGGCGGCACCGACAAGGTGACATGCCGGTTTTTGCAATCATGGGAGTGATTCATGGCAAAGTCCCTTCATGCCCGTCTCGTGGCCTACAGGCCTTTTGGCGCGCGTATCGGCGTACTGGCGGAGCCGGTGAGCTTCAGCGCGTCCATGCTCCACGATGATGACGGTGCCATCTCGATCGAGTATTCGATGCTGTCCGGTGACGCTCAGGCGTTCGATCGTGAGCTTACCGATGGTCTTGAGGTGGCCGTGGAGGTGTCGGACGGCACCGGCTATCGCGAGCCGGATAATGCACGTTTCGTAATCACCGGCCGTTCCGGCAAGACCGATGACCGGACGCGCACCGTCACCTATTCCGGCCAGTCGATCAGCTGGCTGTTGAGCAAGGCGGAGAACAACGATTCCAGCCATCTGCTCGCGGACGGCGACAACAAGGGCAAGCGCCCATTTTATTCGTCCAATCCGGGCACGATTCTCAAGACGCTGTTGGACGAGAACAAGGCGCGTGGCGGCGTGGCCACCGGCCTGACGCTCGGCTTCGACACCGCGAGGGACGCGGGCGGCGCTGCATGGGCGAGGAAATACACGCTTTACTATTCCTTGGGCACCGACCTGCAGACCATTCTCAGCTCACTGGTCAACGGCGGCGGCTGCGACTGGCGCACCAGCGGGCGCACGTTGAAAATGTGGAACGCCGACAGCACGGCATTGAGCCGTGACCTGAGCAAGAGCGTCGTGCTCCAGCTTGCTCGCGATATCAGCGAGGCACCCTACGAGGAAAGCATCAGCGATCTCGCGTCCACCATCCTCGTCGAGGGTGACAATAATCTGCTTTTCCGCATGGACAATCCGGCTGCTCCGACCCCGTGGGGCAAGTGGGAATCCTATAGCTCGCAGGGTGGCGTGTCCGACAAGGACACCGCGCAGGCATTCATGCAGTCCACGCTTGATGATGCGGCTAGGGTACGCGGCCAGTACACGCGCGATCTGGTGACTTCCGGCGTGGATAATCTACCGCTCATTGACTTCCACGCCGGCGACTGGATTACCGCGCCAACCGTGTCGCATGGCGAGAAGGTGCGCGTGCAGGAAATCGACCTGAGCATGCGCCAGAACGAGGGCTTGAGCGCGTCCATCGCGTTGAACGACATCAAATACGACGCATCCGTCAGACAGGCGAAGAAAATCAAGGGCATTACCGGTGGCGCGTCATTGGCCGGTAGCGAGGGCGGCTCGACCGCCTCGTCGGATCGTGACCATCGCGTGCCGAAAGCCCCTCTCGGATTGATCGTGCAGACGGACGCCTACATTGGTTCGGATGGTTTCGCGCATGGTCTGGCCACGGCTTCGTGGTCCGCCGTGACCGAAGCCACGAACAATACCGCCATTGAGATCAGCAATTATGCCGTCGAGTGGCGCAAGCACGTGGATGGCGCGCCCTGGCATTCGGCAGGCACGACTGATAAGACGCAGCTTGGTTTCGGCGGCTTGGATTGCGGAACGCAGATCGAGGTGCGCGTCAGGGCTGTGCCGACGTATTCGGACAAGCTCGGCGAATGGTCGGCCGTCGTGGTGGCAACTGTGGAGTCGGATACGACGCCATGCTCCGTACCGTCGAGGCCGGTCCTCGCATCCGAGTTGGGCGTGGTGACCGTCCACTGGGACGGCAGGACCTCCAACGGCGCGTCGATGGAATCGGACTTCGATCATGTCGAGGTCGGCGAGGGCATCAATGCGGCTGGGATGCAGGTCATCAGCGCCACGCAGTCCGGTCGGGGCGATTATCTCGTGACCGGTCTGGCCGCCGGTTCCCGGCACTCCTATGCGCTGAGGTCCGTCGATCATGCTGGCAACCGTTCCGGCTGGTCGGCCATCGCCTCGGTGACGGTTGCGTCGGCGGTCTCGCCGGAAGAGGTCAAGCAGATCCAGAAGGATTTGGCTGACAACAAGACGGCGTTGAAGGATAATACGGCGAAGCTCGATCAGGCGCGGAAGGATATCCAAGCCAACAAGTCGAATCTCGACGCGGCGAATCAGACGCTCTCGCAGGCCAAGGCCGATCTGTCGCAGGCGCGGAAGGACATCGCGCAGACCAAAAGCGACCTGACCACCGCGAACGGAGAAATCTCGAAGGCGAAGGAGTCGGCGGCGCAGGCGTATGCCGAAGCCCACTCGAAGAACCATACCTTCCGTGGGCCTGATGAGCCGAAGGACAATCTCATCGTCGGCGACCTGTGGCTCAAGACGCAGAAGTACTGGACCCGCTGGAAGGGCACGCCGAATAACAGCCCTTCCATGCTTGCCGACTTTTACACGTACTGGCAGGGAACGCCGAACAATTCGCCTTCCGTGCTCGTGCCATTGGCCGACCGCGTAATCGATACGCTTGTCTGGGATGGCTCCAAGTGGAACCACATGGGTTATGCCGACGTGGAGAACAATGCGAAGCAGATCGAGCAGGCAAAGTCGGATATCGCGGACAATGCCGCTAAGACCACCGACGCCAAGAAGGCCGCCGAGAACGCCGCTGCCGCAGCGAAAAACGCGCAGGGCACGGCTGATACGGCCAATGGTGCGGCCAAGACCGCGCAGGACACCGCCAATGCGGCCAACGCCGCCGCGAAGAGCGCGACCGCCACCGCAGGTCAGGCCAAGGATGCGGCCAATGCCGCGCAGACCGCCGCCGAAAGCGCCAAGAAGACCGCTGGCAATGCGCAGACTCTGGCGAACACGGCCAATGAGTCCGCCAATGCGGCCAAGACGGACGCTTCGGCTGCGAAGGCCACCGCCTCGAACGCTTCGAGCGTCGCCACGCAGGCGAAGGCCACCGCCGACAGTGCGGCCCAATCCGCCACCGACGCGGCCAGTGCGGCGCAGAAGGCGAATACGGCTGCTGCCGCCGCCGCTGGCGTGGCGAACGGCAAGGCCGATGTGCTGATCCAGTCCACTGCGCCGGCCACGTCGATGCGCAAGCCGACTACCTTGTGGATCGACACCACCGGCGGTGCGAACACGCCGAAACGGTGGAACGGCAGCGGTTGGATGGCCGTGACGGACAAGGCCGCGACCGATGCGGCGAACGCCGCCGTCAAGGCGAATGACGCGGCCAAAACCGCTCAGTCCACCGCCGACAAGGCTCAGACCACGGCCGCGAACGCGGCCGCGCAGGCGAATCAGGCGCAGGCCGCCGCGAAAAAGGCGCAGACCACCGCCGACGGCAAGAACCTGATCTACCGTGGCCCGGACGAACCCGCGCATGATGGGCTGAAGCCGGGCGACATGTGGTGGCGCACGCAGAAGTATTGGACGCGCTGGAAGGGCGAGAAGAACAATTCGCCCAGCCTCATGGCCGACTTCTACACGTACTGGACCGGCGCGCCGAATAACAGTCCGAGCGTCTTGGTGCCGTTGTCCGACCGCGTGGTCGAGGTGCTGACGTGGGACGGCACCCGCTTCACGCCGTTCGACCTCGTGGCCAACAATATTCTGGCTGCCGGCACGGTGGCCGCGAAGCATCTCGCCGTGGATTCCGTGACTGCCGAGAAGGTCAAGGCCAATGCCATCACGGTGGACAAGCTCGCCGCCAACTCGGTGACGACGGAGAAGCTTGTGACCGACGCGGTGACCGCCGCGAAGCTCGCCGCTGACTCGGTGCAGGCGCGCAACATCGTTTCGCTCGCCATCACCACCGACAAGTTGGCTGCGAACTCGGTCACGACCGCGAAGCTCCGCGTGACGGAGGACATGACCGTGGCGCTCCTGAATGTCCATAAGATTCAGGCCGGCGACATCGTGGCTGGCGCGGTCACGATCGACAAGCTCGCCGCGAACAGCGTTAACGCCGACAAGCTCGCCGCCAACAGCGTGAATGCGGACAAGATAGTGTCCGGCGCGATCACCGTCGACAAGCTCGCCGCAAACAGCGTGACCGCCGTGAAAATCGCGGCGGGCAGCATCACGACGGACAAGGTCGCCGCAGGCCAGTTTCGGGGCTACGTGTTCACGGGCGCGATATTCCAAAGCTCCGAGGCTGCGAACACTGGCGTGAAGCTCAATTCGACCGCATTGCAAATGTGGGATTCCAACCATAACCCGACTGTTTATCTTGACGGCGAGGGCAAGTCGAATGTGCTGACCGGCACGTTCCAAACCCGCATCAGCGGGCACAGGGTGCGCATCAGCCCGGATTATCGGACTAGCCTCGTCGGCGGCACGGAGACGTTCGTGGGCGACGGCATTGAATTCCCAGCGTACAAGGGGGAGACCGCCTACTGGAAGAATCCGGCCATCGCGTCAGCCATCCAGTCGAATCAGGTCGGTGAGATGGGCGAATTGGACTTGTGGAGCGGACGCGTCACCGAGCACGATCCGGCTGCTTTCCTGCAGCTCCAGTCCAGGCCGATCAGGAAGGGCGGCACCGGCAGTGATGGCGTCGTATCGCGGGTGTTCATCCTTGCGAACACGGATTATGACGAGCCGGACGAGAGCAAGAAACAGAGAGCGTCACTCAGTCTGTGCGGCGACAGTCCGAATGGTTCAAATTTCTGGCTCGAAGCTGTCGACGCTAACGGCACGGTCGGTGTCGGAGCGAACATCGCGACCGGATACCTATATCTTGGCGGCTATCTCGGCGGCATCACAAACCGTTGCACTTTCCACGGCGCTGCCGCATGGAGGGCGTGGTGGCCGAATCCCGGCTACAAGATCGCGACCGGCGCATCATCGCAGGTCAATTGCACGTTCAGTCCGGCGAAATACGGCCACTATTACGTGGTCGCGAACGCGGATTCGCAATGGGCCGGCATCATCGCGCATCCGGTAAACACGGGCGGCCAGAGCGGTTTCCAGTTGAAGCTTTACAACGCCGACCAGCCATGCCCGGTCGACGTGTACGCCGAATACCTCGCCTATCTGGTGAAATGATTGGAGGATATCTTGTCATCGACTTTTGAAATGGATGAGAACGGATTGTGCATCATCCGCTGCGATCCGCCTGTGAACGGGTCGGACAGTTTCGTGTTCACGCCCGACGTGGTCGCATCATGGAAGGCTTTGCTTGGATTGGCTTCGACGCGTGAGGCGATAGCGGCGATCATGCAGGGAAGGGAGGACGTGAGCCGATATGATCCGAAGACCGGCAGGGGCGTGTGGACCGGAGCGTTCGAGGCGTTGGAATCGGCTTTAGCCGATTCCGCCACCAGTGTGAGCATGCTCGCCGCCGATGGAGAAGTGTTGGACGATCCGCTGACCGCCGCACGCAACAAGACCCGTGAGGGTATGAGCCTGCCTGTCATGTCTAACGAGACCGACGCGCGAATGCGCGCCGCATTGACCGTGGACGGTTCCGGCGTGGAAGCGTCCAGCGGCATCGACGTGGCCTGCACGCGGAATATCGACGGATTGGATGAATTTCTGGACGACGAATCCAGCAAAAACATGCTTGACGAATGCGAGGAGCGATTCTTCGCATCGCTCATGCCAAGGCAAAACCAACAGAATTAAGGAGATTGATTATGGCCGATGAGACCACTACCGATACCGTGCCTGCCGTGACGCCCGTCGGGCCGTCTGGCGTGCTTGATTTGCGTCCGCCGAAGGAAAGCCTGCGCGCGGAACTGTGCCGATTGGGATTGGAGTATTCCAGCGCTGACGGCACCGCCGAATCGTGGCGCGACTATCAGCGTGGCGTGCTTGCGACCTTCGACGATTCCGGCACATCCGTCAAGGTCACGGATGTTAAGACGAATCTCGGACGCACTTTGACGCTCGAAGAGCTTAAGGCCGTGACCCGAATCGACACGATGACCGCCGCAGACTAACCCCTGCTTTTCACCCGTTTTTCAACCCCTGCAATCCAATCGGATTGTGGGGGTATCGCATTAAAAGGAGACTTATTTTGACTCAGATTCCAGCCGACGCGAACACCGTCATCGACCAGCTCTCGCAACAGATCGGCACACTCAACAAGCAGATAGCGATCCTGTCCAGCCAGCTCGCGGCGGCCATGAAACTCATCCCGAAGGATGTGCTCGACAGTCTCGGCAAGGAGGATACGAATGCAGAGGATTAACCTTTTCCCCGACCCGAATATGGCTAACACCATTTTCCAATGCATACCAAGCCGATGCACTGTGGATTTTCCGACCGTCAGCGGCTTCCGGTGGCTGCGTGCCACGACCAGTGGCAGTGGTGACAGATACACGCAATACGCGCTTGCGGGAGCCAATCTTCCACAGGCCGGCGTGTATCACATTCACGCAGTCTGCTATGCGCGAGGCTCCGACGCATTGTTCCGCGTCTATGCGGGCGACGGCAACAGATACTCCATCCTGTACGAGACTGGTATCGCAGACGATCAGACGAAGATGATTGACGCGGACATCACGATTCCAGCCAACACGACGCAATTGCTTATACGTGTCGTGCCACCGTCCACGGTCGGCAAATTCATACTGATCAGAGATATTCTCCTCGAGTCCAAGTCCACTTACGACACTGCCGTTGGGGGGGGCTTCCGCGCTTCTTCACCGGCGACACCATGCCACTCGGCTGACTCCCGCCGTGGGGGTGATGTCCGATGATGGTCACGAACCTATGCGTGAGCCCATCCTCGACCATCACCTTGTCGGCAGACCGTTGGGTGGATATCACGACCATTCAGAAAAAGCCAGGGACGAAATATTTGGTCAGCGCCTATGTGAACGTCACCGGCGGCACTATCTCGATGAGCGGGTATGGCGACGTCAGTGCGAGCCAACGTGTCAGCTACCCGTTGACCGCCAGCACCTCCGATCCGATGTCAATGTTTTATTCCGTCCATTCAGGCAATCCGACCGTCACCGTGACCAATATGCTCATCTGCACGTGGGACGAGTATCAGGCGAACAAGACCCTGCTCGACGGCATCAGATATTTCACCGGGGATACGATGCCGCTCGCCTGACCCTCACGGGGGTGATGGCATGAGCCTGATAACGAATCTGATTCCAAATCCACTCTTGATGCTCCCGAACAGTACCATCACAACAAGCAATGCGACCGTGCAGCATGCCGAACCTGATGGCATGATCATTACGCCGAACAGCGGTGCTGTCAATCCTTGTGCCAAGATTCGACTGTGCGAACCGGTTTCCGGTGATTTCCATTTGAACTTCTGGATTTACGAAGTGCCGGAAGGTAGCAGATGGTATGAGAATGGTATCTGCTATGTAGACAACGCAACAGAGAGTGGTGGAGTTCTGTTGCCTCATGACAATACAGGCGGAGCCACATTCCTTGGCTCTGATTTCCACATGGATAACATGCAATTCATCCAGTTGAAGTGTCCGTTGAATCATCCGCTGCGATTCTCGGCAATCAATCTGATGACACAAGCGGATTGGCGGGAATACAAGAAGTTCGCCCCAGGCATGAGCGCACTGTACGGCGACCTCATGCCACTGCAAAACTGATTTTTAAGGAGATGCAATGTGTTTCAGACGTTTCTAGCTGGTTTCGGGGGTGTTGGTGGCGCGTGCGCGCTCATCACGCTCGGACTTAAAGTCTGGCCGGGCGCGTTGGACGCGCTGGCGACCGGCCTGTACGCGCACGTGCAACCGGAACGCCTGCCATACGATTCGCCGCTCTCGCAGCATTTCGCCAAGACCCGACAGCTCGGCGAACGTACCGAGAAATTCGACGGACGTTTGGACGAGTTGTGTCGTGACACGATCAAAAATACGATTATCAGCCTGATTTACGGCGACAAGGACACCGACCACAGCGAGGCCGTCCGATACGAGTTGGCGAAGCTTGAGAAATTGGACGCGCAATGCTGGATCGTCAACGCCGCCGAAAAATATTTGGAGGACCGGCAATGACGCACCTAGCCATCGCAGGCGGCATATGGCTGCTGTTGCTCGCGCTCATTCTCATGTTCAATCATGGCGCGCACAGGCATTGATTTTTCGCACCGGTTTTCAAAGCCATCCCATTCCGGGATGGCTTTTCTATTGCCCCTTGACTCGGGGCGGGAAGGAGAGGATGTGAAGATCCTCGACAAAAGCAAACACAAACACGGACGCCTGTACCGGCGCGTGGTCATGACGCTGACCGCGCTCGTCGCCGCCGTGTGCATGCTGACGCTCCCTGCGACCGCGCACGCGGACATGCAGGGCGTGGACATGAGCAACTGGCAGTGCGGCGCGGACGTGTATAACATGCAGGCCGATTTTATCGTGGTCGGCACCACATGGGGCACCGGGCAAGTCAACAACAACTGCTTGGTGTCCGGCGTCAACACGGACGCCAACCGCATGATCGCCCAAGCGCAGGCATCCGGCAAGAAATTCGGCTTGTACCATTACGCGATGGGCGGCAACCCGGAGGCCGAGGCCTGGTTCTTCTACACGAATACGTCGAACTATTGGCGTCACGGCATCGTGGCGCTCGACTGGGAGATGGACGACAACCCCGCATGGGGCGATTGGGATTGGGTACGCCGCTTCATGCGTGAGTGCGAACGCCTTTCGGGCGGTGTGCGCCCATTGCTGTACACCGGCCCGGTCGCCGGCACCATCCCGCAGGACATCCGCGACCGATACGGTTTGTGGATCGCCCAATACGCGAACATGAGCCCGACCGGCTATCAGGCCAACCCGTGGATGATCGGCGCATACGGCGAGGCCATGCGACAGTACAGCGGCACCGGTGTCGTCAACACGTGGAGTCCCATCGACCTCAACATCTTCCGTGGCGACGCATGGCAGTGGGACCTGTACGCCAACCCGACCGGCGGCTCCACGCCACCGGCCGCACCGGCCGCGCCCGCACAGCCGAACAACCCCCAGCCCACTCCCAGCACGGGTGGCATCAGCCACGTCATGCAGTGGGGCGAGACCATCTGGGGACTCGCCGTAGCCTACAACGCATGGCCACTGTCTGCATGGCACACGCCAAGCGGTGACATCAACCGCTACTACGTGGGCGACGTCGTCACCTACGGCGGCGGCTCTACTGCCACCCCCGCACCGTCCACCGGGGTCTCCAAGGTCCTCCAGTGGGGCGACACCGTGTGGGATTTCGCCACGTCCCACGGCTACAGCGTCAGCCGCTGCACCGTACCATCCGGCAACATCAACGTCTACTATGTGGGCGACGTGGTGACCTGCCGCTGAGACTCAACAGATGCCGCCACCCGCTTGACCGGGTGACGGCATCACCCCATCATCATCCCTTATTGATCGGAGCAAACATGACCGACAGCAAAAACACGACCGACACCGGCGAAACGCTTCCCGGCGTCGATGTGAGCGACTGGCCCGAAGCCGTCGTCGTCACCCATGACGTGCCCGACTGGCTCATCCCCAGCCGCGTCTACGACATCCTCAAATGGCTCGGCCTCATCGTCCTGCCCGCACTCGCCCTGTTCGTCAACACGGTCGGCCCCGCATGGGGCTGGCCGCACGTGGACGCGATAGTGACCACGCTCAACGCGCTCGGCATCCTCGCCGGCGCGCTCATCGGCGTCAGCGCCATCAAACAACGCATCGACCTCGCCGCATGACCACCACACAGTTCGGCCCCGCCCGGCATCGCAGACAGCTCCACGAGCTTGACTGCGGCCGGCGGGGCCGGTTTTTTCGTTGTTACAGCAGCTAGGCGTGGCTCGATTTTTGCCCACATTTTGCCCACATTATTCCGGGAAACCGAGGGAATACGAGGGAATCACCGGGAATAAGAAAAGCCGCTCAGCCCTACTCTCGCAAGGCAAAGCGGCTATTTTCCACAGTCTAGCGAAGGTGCCTCCGGTGGGACTCGAACCCTACGGAGAAAAGCCGCTCAGACCTACTCCCGTCTCGATTATGCGGCTCTCGAAACCTCATTTGCCCACATTTTGCCCACATTCTCACGCGCCAGCATCTCACCCATGCGCTCCGACAGCTCGTCCAGATCATCATCGAAAAGGTCGGCGTACACGTCCAACGTCATGGCCGCGCTCTTATGCCCCAACTGCCGTTGCACGGCCTTCACGTTCGCACCCGCCCTGACCATGAGACTCGCGGCCGTGTGCCTCAGGTCATGGATTGTGAGGTGGCCGGGTATGCCGGCACGCCGCAGGCCGACCGACAGCCAACCGTCATCGCGGCTCGCATTACCCCACTCGCGTATCATCATTCCCTCGCGTCCCGGCTGTTCGAACAACAGGTCGCCGGGTTTCCGGTCTGCGCACAGTCTGCGCATGATCGGGTCCAGCACGACCGGGTACATGATGGCGCGGGCCTTGTAGGTCTTGGTGTCATCGGGGACGATGACGCCGCCCACCATCGGCGCGCTCACTCCTATATATATACGATGCTTTTCAAGATCGACGTCCATCACCCTCAGGGGTATGAGTTCGCCCCATCGCATGCCGCATAGTCCAAGCACGAGGACGAGGTCTCGTCTCCATGGGGTGACGCTGCCTGCCAGCCGGTCAAGCTGTTCGGCGGTGAGATACACGTGCTTCTTCCTGCGCTTGCGTGGCAGTTCGATGCCCCTCGCGGGATTGTCCGGGATACGCCGGTCTTTCTTCGCGTCGTCCAATATTCCGGCGAGCACGCCGTGGGCGCGGAGGACGACGCTGGCGCTTCGGGGTTTGGCGAGCACTATCTCGGTGCCCCGCTCGTCCTTGACGGTCTTGCCCTGGCTGATTCCGGTGACCCATTGTTGCGTCGTCTCGCGGGTGACTGCGGATACCGGGGTGTTGCCCCATTCCGGTTTCACCCACTTCTCCCATGCGCCTTCGAGGGTACGGTAATGGCTGGGCTTGGTGCTTAGCTTCTTCTTGGCCAACCATGCCGGTGCCAGTTCTCCGACCGTGGCCTTGCCGGCCTGCGGGTCGATGTACGTGCCTTCGGCCTTGGCGACGGTGACTCGTTTCGCCGCCCAATTCTCCGCATCGATTTTTCTCTTGAATCCACGCTTGTCAGTCTGCGTGCCGTCCGGCTTGCGGTATCGTACTCGATACCGAGTCTCACCCTTGCTGGTCTTGTATCTGGTGACGTTGGCCATGATTTTCACTCACTTGTACGGGTTTTCCGGTTTTAACGTGTTTTAACCGGTTTTGATGTGTTTTAATGGGATTTGACAAGAGGAAGGGAAACACGTAGGCTATTCCCTTACGCCAAAATCGAAAGGAGGCGGCCATGACCATGACGGATACCGGCGTGAAGCCAATACCGGCGTACGTGCCGCCCGAGGACGGCAAGCCACGCAACGCCGTGGACGAGAAATGGATGCGACTGCACCGCGCGATGATGAACCGTCCGGCACGACTCGCGAAGAAGGCACAGAAGATTGAGAATAGCGATCGTCACTAGTCGCCTGTGCGACTCCGGCGACCAGCTCGCATTGCGCCGCTTCGTCTGCTGCGAGCCGAACGGCCCGGAGTACGCGATGGACGTGCAGCGCTATATCCGCGGACTCCGCGTCAAGGACGAGCCGGGAATGTACCGGATGGTCCTCCAGTACGGGGAAACCCCGAACGCTCCCATCGTCGGCTTCTGCGAGTTCGGATACGACCCCGCCGCCCCGGAATCCAGTGGTTACGCGATATCGTTCATCGCCACCGCGTTGAGCGAACGCGGCCGGCATCTCGGTGCGATACTGTTGGACTGCGCGCTGCGATGGATGGCGAACGACGCCGCCAGACACGGGCGCACCCCGTACGTGCTTACACAGATCGATCCCCGGAACGAGGCCAGCGTTCACCTTTTCTCCGGCGCGGGCTTCGAGAACGAGGGGCGGGATGAGAACGACCCCGAATTCGACATCTGGTCGAAGGAATTCGAACCGCTCGCCACGGACAGACTCTACTTCTACTCCCCCATCATGATTGACGAGGACGATAAGAACTGACATTTCGGGTATGCTTCGCCCCGTGTAGGATGAGAGGTGAAGCGTCCTCCTTTCTTGAACTAGCTGGATTCTTCACTCGCCCTGCTGACGCTGCAACGCCGGCAGGGCATTTTTATTTGCTGAAGTCAGCATCGATGAATGCTTCGATATTCCCATCCTGCAAAGTAAAGTCATTGCTTTCGATGCGTTTGGCAGAATCCGCAAATGAGAGATCGTTCGCCACATAGCCTTGTCGGTATTTGTCGACTAACGCCTGGATGTCAGTATCGGTTAATGAGGGATCCATGGATTTGGCCAAGGCGGGATAAACCGCCAGCACGCTGTCTCGTGGACCCGTGGCATAAATTCGGAACATGCTGTCCCTGTATCGCACCATGTCGATGGATATATCACCTATGGTTCCATGCTCTCCAGTGGCATCGGAATATGCACCAAGCCGGTATTCCGTCCTGTAGTGGCCACTATTTCTATCTTGCACCACAAAGCTTGAGATGTTCGAAATCGGTGTGGCCGACTGCGCATCGAACGACCGCTTAAACTCTTGCAGAGGACTCTTTTTCGTTGGCGTGTTTTTCTTTGCCTCTGGAGTCGGTTCCTTTGGTGTGATTTTCGGTTTCGCCGTTGCGCCGGCCGATACGGTGGCCTGTTGCGTCGGGTTGGTTCTATTGCCGTTCATTCCCCCGATCGCGACGACAGTCAGAACGATTATCACCCAGAACCACCATTGCTTCCAGATCGGTTTCTTAGGTTTCGGCTGTCCGGGCTGGGCGTATCCCGGTACGCCTCCTGTTGGCTGGCCAAACGTCTGGCCCGGCATTGTCTGCGCATTCTGCGGCGGCTGCGGCCCCTGAGGCTGAGCTAGCGGAATCGGTTGCATCATCGGAGCCTTATTGTTGTTACCCATTTCTTCTTCTTTCTCTAAGCTGCTACACGGTCGTGCAGCAGTGTCCTGTAATCATTGATGATGCCTGATGTGACTTCGAGTTCGTCTGCGATACGCCAGACGTTCCCGTCGTACATTCGTTCGGCCAGCGCGTATTCGGTTGGCGATATCAATAGCCGAGCCGTCTCCGCACGGGTGCGCATCTCATGCAGGCCACACCGGTCATCACCGTGGGACCAGTGGACCAGCTCATGCACGAGGGTGCATCGTTTGGCCACGTATGGGAGACGACGGTCTATGAGTATCGTGCGAGTGCGCTCGCTGTAGCAGCCCATCATGCCGTTGGGCAGGTGGTCGGCGCTGCGTATCTCTACGTCGAGTCCGGCACTGTAGACGGCCATGCGCACATGGCCATAGGTGTCTCTCAGGTTCAACGGCAACGGTCTCATGCTGGATCATCCCCGTTCCCGTATTCGATGTACTTCTCCTTGTCCGGGTCGGTGTAGGCCGCAAGCTCCATCGGGTTATCCGCCAGAATACGCTTCGTCTCCTCCACGCGACGCTCGCGCTTTTGCTCTTCTTCGATACGCTTCGCCTCCGAGATGATGTCCCGGACGGTTTGCACCGGGTCGGCTCCGCATACGTCGCAGACAATGAGGAATTCGGAGAGTCTGACAGGAGCCTTAAGACCATTGCGGAGATCCCGAACTCGCCCGTAGTTGATAGCACCGTCGGAGGCGCGATCAAATTCACGGTTGCCGAGGCCGACAGTCGTAAGCATTTTGTCAATGGTTCTTGCCGCTGCGAAATCTGCCGGCGACCACTTGTAACTCTTCGTAGGCATGCAATCAATGATAGCAAGTGACACGCCGACTTGCGCAAAATGAGAGCAAGTGCCATCATATTAATTGTTGACAGCAAGTGAAATCAGGAGGTCGGGATGAGCGAGGAAATCCGAATCGTGAACCATGAGGAGCCGGGCAGGCCGCTGAAGGTCAGGCGACTGGCCGATGGCCGGGTCGAAGTCCGAATCGGGGACATGGGAATCACCGACGCGGTGGTCACCCTCACCCCCGAGGAATTCGACCAGCTCAAGAACCTCTGACAGACAGAAGACCCAAAGCAGAAAGGAGACTCAGGCACATGAGCGAGCCAATCAAACGCAAGGCGTCAGCAGCGGGCATCGGACGCGAACCGGCTCTACCGGTCAAGCCCGGCATGGATAAGGTCGCCAGCAAACTCACCAGACAGGCACGCGCCCGACTACGCCGTGGCAACGTGCCGGACACCCAAGTGGCCCGCGCGGCCTCGGTCAACCGCATGACCATCCAATCATTCCGCACCGGCGCGCCACGCAACGACATGAGCCTGAGCATGTTCCTCGCCGTATTCAACGAGACCGGCGGAGACCCCGCACAGGCCATCGATACCGCGCTCGACACCAACGGCAAGGAGGTGGCGTGATGTCTGTCGAAGAGTATGGCCGTCATTTCAGCGGCTACCGGAAGCCGGAAGCCACCGAGCCGTCCCAAGGTTTCATGAGTCGTCTCGTCTTCTGGATTCTCGTGTTCGCGGTGTGCATCGGCTGGATGATGTCGCACATGGGGTGCGCGCATCCCATCGAGAACGGGGTGGCCGCGCTCATGGGCTTCGGCTTCGTGCCGTTAAGACTGGTCGCCCTGGTGTTGAGCGAGGCGGGCGTCAAATAAGTCTTGCCGGACGGCGTGGAAAACCGGCCGGCCAAGCGGAAGGAAAACCGGTAACCCACGTTGATAACTGAAAACCGACTGACAGATACGGTGTCAGTTTTCTTGAACCGGCGTCGGCCTGCTACCAGCGTTTACTATTCGGGCCGGCGTCACGGGCGGTGCAGGTTGCCCCCAGTCGAGATCGCGTAGGTCATGTGTGCGCGGCAAAGACCGGGACCACGGTTCGACTCCGTGGCCGTCCACGAACGCAAGTTCAAAAAAAAGAAAGCCCCCGCTGGCACGGGGGCGAGAAGAAAAACTCTCAACAGAAAGGATAACCCCATGAGCGCGGAAACACCGAATCTCATGAGTGTGGCCCAGCTCGCCGAACACTACGGGCGGGCGAAGAAAACCATCCAGAACAAGCTCACCCGAGGCTGGGGGCCCGTGCCGGTATTGGACCCGGACACGGGACAGGTGCTCGGCTTCCGCGTCGAGGAGGTGAACCGTTTTGACCAGCGCAACCAACGAACCCACAAGCAATACCTGTATGACTGATCTGCCGAACGACATGTGGCTTGCGGTCGCGGACCGGCTGCTCACCAACCTTGACATCCTGACCGCATATCCCACCCGGCAGTCGCTGGCGAGCCTCATCGGACTGAGCATCCACGAGGCCGGGCTGCGGCTCGTCGGACTACGAGAGGATATGGATGATGACGACGGACACGGACACGGTGGAACTGTGGAGCCCGATCACGGACGAGGGCATGAGCATGACGCCGGGCGAACTGATCGTGGAGTTTATGGATCTGATCAGCGACCGGAACAGTCAGACCGGCAACCCGTACCTGTACGTGATGCCGTTGCCGGGCATGGTCGTCATCGACAGGCAACGGCGCAGGGTGAACGCGCGAGTGGAATACGTCAGCAAGTCGAAGCTAAGGAGCAGGAATGAAGCGAGTGACCGTTGACATGGCAGCGCAGGCGACCGGACTGTTCGACGTGCACCGTTTCCGCCAGCACACGAAGAAGGAGCGTGAGAGTGCGTGGCACGCGTTCCGCGCACTGGGTGTCGGCGGCTCGGACATGAGCACGATTCTCGGCCTCAACCCGTACTCGACCCCCTACGACCTGTGGTTGGAGAAGACGAACCGTCAGCAGCCGGAGGATATCAGCGGCAAGTGGGCGATCGTCAAGGGCAACGCCTTGGAGGTCGAACTGCGCCGCCGGTTCCGCCAGCTGCACCCGGAGTACCAGGTCATCGACGGCACCGACATTTCCTTGGTATCCAAGCAGCATCCGTTGATGCACGCCTCGCTGGACGGCTTCGTCTACGACGAGGAGAGCGATTCGTGGGGCATTCTCGAGATCAAGACGGCGAACGCGAACCGTGGGCGCACCGACTGGCATGACGAGACTGGCGAGCTAATCGCGCCGGATTACTACTTGGCGCAGGTCACGCATTACATGGCCGTCACCGGCTTCCGCTGGGGGTATTTCTACGCGGACATCGGCGAGGCGGAGCCGGTGGAGGTGCGTTTCGAACGCGACGAGGACGATGTGAGCGCCGTAATCCATGCGGCAGAGGACTTCTGGGGTTTCGTCACCCGTGACGAGATGCCCGCCCTCACCGGCGCGGACGTGGCGAAAGCCTACCCGGAGCCTTCGGAGGGCATCGAGGACATGAGCGACAGCACTGATCTGCGCGAGCTCATGGCCGACTACAGGCAGGCGGCCGCCGACCTCAACGCACTGAAGACACGCAAGGAGGAGCTGCAGGACTGCATCCTCACCTACATCGGAGACCACGAGGGGGTGCGCTGCGGCAACCTGCAGGCCACCTACAAGCACAGCACGCGCAAGGGCTACACGCGGGTCGTGCAGCCGTGGGAGGGCCGCACCTTCCGATTCAGCGAAATCAAACCGAAGAAAACCAAGTAAAGGAGAACCGATTATGGGACAGTTAGCGACACAGGCGCAGAACGTGCAGATGCAGGCCATGAACCCGCAGCGCCAGATGAAGCAGCTGCTCGAGAAGAGCTGGCCTCGCATCGCGGCGGTCATGCCGCAGGAGATGAGCGAGAAGCGCCTCTACCAGATGTACGTGAGCACCATCAACCGCGAACCCCAGCTGGCCAGCTGCTCGGTCGAATCGGTGTTGTCATGCTTCATGCGCTGCACGAGCCTCGGTCTGGAACCGTCGAACGTGAACGGGCTCGGCATGGCCTACATCCTGCCATTCGGCAACAAGAACATGCGCACCGGCCAGAAGGAGGCCATGTTCGTGCTCGGCTATCGCGGCATGATCGCGTTGGCCCGTCGTTCCGGCCAGTTGAAGAGCATTCACGCGCAGGCCGTGTACCAGGGCGACGAATTCGATTACTGGGAGGATGAGACCGGCCAGCACTTCAAGTTCCGCGCCACCCGTGGCGTGCCGCACACCGAGGCCACGCTGACCGACGTGTATGTGAACGCCCAGCTGCTGCCTGCAGGAAGCGTGTTCGTGCACATGACCAAGGAAGAAGTCGAGGCCGTCAAACGCCGCAGCCCCGCAGGCAACAAGGGCCCATGGCGCACCGACTATGAGGCCATGGCGTTGAAGACGGTGGTGCGCCGCAGCTTCAAATGGCTCCCGGTGAGCGTCGAAGCCCAGTCCGCGGCCGTCTCCGACGAGACCACGCCCGACTATTCCGAACTGTTCCGCCCCCTGCCCGACGAGACGGTGGATGATTCGCCGGTTGACGTGAGCGTGGACGAGTCCGAACAGCCGCAACAGGAAACCCAGCCCGAGGCGGAGCCTTCCCCGGTGGATGTGAAGCGTGCGGAGATGATTCGCCGCTTCCAGGCGTTGGGCGTGGCTTCGGACGCGGAGGCGTGCGAGACCATCACGAAGATTCTGAATCGTGAGGTGAAGGCAAGCGATGAGCTGACCGAAGCGGAGCTTGACAAGGTGCTGGGCCAGTTGAAGGCCAGCGTGAAGGAAGGCGAGTGACCATGGCGGGCAGGACGAGCATCATCATCCAGGGCACGGCGTGGGGCGTGCAGGAGACGAAGAACGGTAAACGGTTCCTGCGCGTCTCTGTGTCGCCGGGCTACCGTGACCGGAACGGCAACTGGGTCAGCCAGCCGGAACAGTACTACTCGGTGTGGCCTGCTGGCTACGCGAACCTCAACCCAGTGTTCGACCAGATCGCCCAGCTGCGTCAGAATCAGGACCAGTTCGTGGACGTGACCATCGTGGGCGAAATCAGCGGCCTCGACGCCTACACGAACAAGAAGGGCGAGCCCGCCGCAAGCTGCAACGTCAACGCCAGCGCCGTCGCCATCACCAACGTTCGCCAGAAGAACGGCGGACAGTCTCAGGGTTACGGCGCGCAGGGCGGCTACACGCAGCAGACGCAGGGCGGATACCAGCAGTCGCAGCCACCGGCCTCCGACCCGTGGGCCAACGGCGGAAGCGACCCGGAGTTCTGACCATGTTGCACCTGTATCACGATGAGACGCCGACGGACGTGGAACCGGTCTGCCCGAAGCACGGCTGCACGCTGTACCCGGCACGGCCGATTCCATGCCCGGAATGCGAAGAGGAAGCCGAAGAGGAGTATCACATTGAACGCTGAAAAAGACCAATTGATTACGCTCGCACACTCGATGGAGGTGTCCTACAGCGCGTTGGACGCGGAGGCGGGACTCTCCTACGACACCACCGTGCGCGTCAGCGTGCAACCTAACCGCTATTACCCCGACTACGTGGCCGTGACCCTGCTGTGGCTCCCCCCCCGCCCTATCTTTCCCCGC
>CDYT01012447.1_pt1 | contig 30238 bp, 24 predicted proteins | sample 557541 | NCBI WGS metagenome assembly CDYT01 (sample SAMEA3182060, study PRJEB8094) | gut metagenome | biome: human; feature: gut; material: Stool; isolation source: human stools | place: Canada | collected 2013-01-15
TCGATAGGTATCTGCTACGAAGGAGGACTGGATGCTGACTGTTGCCCGAAGGATACTCGAACGCTTGAACAACGGGGTTCCCTGCTGGCTCTATTACGCGAACTGCGCAGACAGTTTCCGAAAGCGTTGATCGTGGGGCACCATGATTTGAATCCGATGAAGGAATGCCCGTGCTTTAGCTGCACAAAGGAGTATTCTAATATATAAACAGCTACGGGAGGCAGTGTAATACTGTCTCCCGTAGCTGTTTTATTTATAAAAATATCAACTATCTTCACAGACCGTTGATATCGTGGGAAATTAACACCGGATCCCCCCCCGGTGCCGGGGTTATAGACCGGAAAGGTACCGTCGTACTCTTTCCAATCTATGTAATGTAGGAGAATCATGCGTTAACATGAAACTAGGGACCTACATTCTCTTCATCTCACATACAAACACTCTAAGTGCTAATTACATCTCAACATTTTATTTTATACCACTTTCATTCTCACGAACATTAGAAAAAATAAAAATTACAATAGTTTATAAAGTTCATTAGCTGCTTCCTGTTCTTTTTCTATCGTAAAGTATTCTATCACCCTTTTCCTTGCAGCATCCGCATATTGCTTTCTCAAAGAATCATCTTTCAACAGTGTATCTATGGCCGAAGCATACTTCTTACTGTCCGAATTATCAACCTCAATTCCCGTTACACCATTTAATGAAACCCAATTAACCCCCGATCCTTCAATATGAAAAGTAACAGCAGGGCATCTACAATACATTGCTTCGGCAAGCGCAAGTCCAAAAGCCTCATTTTTGGTAATAGAAGGAAAAGCAAATACATCTGCTGCATGAAGATAACATCGTAACTCATCGTTACTTAAACGTCCCACAAAACTGACGCGTTCCAAATTTGCCTTAGCTTTTAACTCTTCAGTCAAAGGACCTTGTCCAGCTATAACAATATGGCAATCTGTAGTAATATATTTCTCTGCTTCAATCAGGTACCTTAGTCCCTTATACTCCACATGACGTCCGATAAAAAAGATCAGCTTTTTATTATGATATTTTTTACGAATATCTTTTATTATCATCTCATCGTTATCTTGTAATTCAAGGCGATGAACATTTATTCCATTAGCCACAACTTTTACTTTCTGTAAAAAAGGTTTTAATGGTAATGAAGCATCCCTATACTTGGAACTTGTTACAATAATACTGTCTGCACGTTCCAACAACTTACGTTCATTCCCTCTCACCAATGGATAAATATATTTCTGTTTCGTAATATCCAAATGCCAATGAACGATTAACTTCGTACTGGCAGGAATTAATCTAATCAATAGAAATGCAACAAAAGGATTAGGATGATGAAAATGAATAATATCAGGCTGCCAAGATTGGATATTTCTTTTTAAATAAGAATAATAAAGAAAGGAAAATGATTGGCTCGCCACTTTCATAAAACACCCAATCCGCAAAACCTGTATACCGTTTATTTCACTGCAAATAGTCTGATTGGAATCATTAAAACATATAACCCGGTTATCATACTCCTTTAATCCTTCCACAATATCCTGACATACAGATTCAGTACCGCCAAGATATGGGTAATAATACTTAGAGATATGAAGTACTTTTTTCCCCTTTTTTTCACTATCTTTCATTAGATATCAAAATATAATATATTCACAAACAGCTTTATCTGAAAGACTAATGCTTATCAATTATTCTTGAATGGAGTAGCATGTCTATTTTTCACTATATCTTCAAATAAACTAGCTGTGAGTAAGGCCGTTTCTTTCCACGTAATCCAATATGGATAACTTACATCATTTCCAGAAAGTACATCCACCATCCTTTTACAGATATCACTAGGATCATTTGGATCAAAATACAACAAGTTTTCTTTACCAATCTCTCTAAAAACTGGAATGTCAGAGCATATGATAGGCAAATTAAACTGCATTGCCTCAATAATAGGAAGACCAAATCCTTCATAAAAAGAAGGGAAAATTAAAGCCTTAGCGTCTTTATACCATTCATATAACTCTATATCATCAATATTTCCTGTAAAAATGACACGTTCTTCTCGTAAATTTATATCTTTAACAAGTTCAATTATTTTCGTATCTCCCGTTATAAAACCTTCTTTCTTACCAACAATAACAAATTTTATATTACGCTCTTCCAAAGCTTTAAAAGCCAATAAAGCATTCTTAAGATTTTTATGAGGTTTTATATTACCAACAAAAAGGAAATAATCATAGTCTATATGAGTAGAACATATATTATTGGTATTAATATCACAACCATTATATATACATTTTACTTTTCCTCCGACTCTCCTACCAAAATATTTGCATATTTCTTTTTTAGAGAACTCAGACACTGTCAAAATAACATCACTCCTTTTTACAGCAAAAAAATAATATGGTTTAACTGCCATTCGCTTCAAAAAAGAATAATACTGAGGATTAGCAATATGAAATACATCATGTAATGTCACTACTCTTTTTTTCGCAAAACATGGTAAGAACGGAACGTTCATATAAGGAGACCAAAACAAATCACATCGTGGTATCTTTCGCCATAATATTATTTGTTCTTTTATAGATAATATTGGAACATCAAAAGGAATTAGACAGACATTATCAAAAACTGCATAATCTTTCAATTCTTTATAGGAGGCAGATGAAACCAAAAGAAAATAGTGCCATTTTTTGTTTCCAAGAAACCACAAAACAATTTCTCTTGTATACCTTCCTATTCCCCCATATGTTTTGCCCCACATACGGCAATCTATAGTTATTTTCATCTGTCTACTGCTTTGGATGATTCCTCAAAAATTCTGATCTTTGCTCTTGCCTTGTCACTTATACCCAACAATATATTCTCATATTTTGCAGCAGGGGTATTGTGCTGTACATATACCTGAGCAAACATAAAAGCGAACAATAGTCCTACAATAAATACTTTTGCTTTCGAATGACACAGAACTGCTATTAAATATGGCATAATACACACTATCCCCATTGAAAATAGTATTGAAATTCTATCTCTCATGACTAATACAGAATTAAAGGCCATATTGCTGCAGAGAAATAAGAAAGCCATATTTAGCATTATCAAATTCTTTTTCTTTAGTTTTGGATAACATACCAGAAGAAGTGTCATAAGAAATAAACGGAAGCAAAATCCAAAAGTAAAACCAGCATCAACTGCTGAAGCAATATATCCTGATGAAATACGATCAAACTTTCCTCCCAATAATATACCTATCAAAATAATATTTTCAAAAAAAGACTCTACACCTACAATATAAAGTACTACTGAGATTATCGAAATTATCATATATATGGTACGATTGTCTTTATTAATGAACCAGTACAAAGGCAAAAAGAATAATGATGTCAGATGAAAAAAACAAGCAAGAAGGATTGACAACAAATACTTCCATAAACATCGATTCCTAATATATTTTATTGCCCAACAGAATATTAATATAGATTTAATATTTCTCCATAAATTCATTTGTACGCCATCCCAAAAAGGAATTAAAATTGCAAATGCAAGAATACAATACATTCCCGTTTCTCGCTTTAGAATTATGTACAGAAGTATTACATCTATAAATGTCCATACAAATTGAAAGAAAAAAGGACTATCCGAAAATTGATAGATAATAATATTACTTAATACATATCCGGGTTCGAATAATGAAGTGGTTTCAAATATAGAATCTTCCCTCCACGATGCTTCTTCAAAATAATTATGATACTGAAAGCAATCTGTAAATATATAACCTCTTAATCCATAGAATAATAAATAAATCGCAATTACTAGATATTCATGTTTTTTCTCAACAATAGCAATATCTTTATATCTTAAACGACTCCGATAAATTACTCTTTTTTTACTGCACTCTGCATAAATAAGAAGATATAATACAAATAACGCAATGTATGGCCAAGCAAATTGCATATTACGATAGATAATACATTAATCCATTTATTATATACTCCCAATTATATGTAGATAACTTTTCACCTTTCACAAATCTTGGGTTATTTACGATCTTTAATATAGCATCAATCCATGCTTCTGTTTCATATCCTTCTATTGTATGTCCGCCCTCAATATCACTTACAACTTCTATCATTGCCGAATTATGCGAGGTAAGTACCGGACAACCGCATTTTAAAGCTTCTAATTGTGGCATACCAAAACCTTCATTAAGAGATGTAGAAACAAAACAAGCTGCCATATCATATAAACAAGCCAAATCATCATTTGAAACATAGCCACAAAAAATAGTACTATCTTTTGGATAAGTAGGATTATTTACTATTTCAAAAATGTTTGAATCCTTCCATCCTCTTGCCCCTACTATGACTAATTGAAGTTTATAATCTTTATATAATTTAGGCATTAAAGACAATAGAAACGATAAATTTTTTCTTGGCTCTAAAGTACCAACAAATAAAATAAACCGATGATTAATACCTATTCTTTTAAGTATTTGTTGATGCTTTTCTTTGCTTATTACATTTCTTTTAAAAATGTTATCATCAACCGAACATCCAACGAATATGTTACGACATTTTCTTTCTCTAAAATATTTTTCAACCTGTAGTTTTGTATATTCTGAATTCGTCCAAAGATAATCTGCATTTATTATAGACCGTTCAAACAGTAATGAATTAGCTATTTTATTCCTCAATTGCATTGTATCTTTATATGCAATATTTACTACATCATGGACCACTATCAGCTTTTTTACTCGTTTAGGCAGAAAATATGGAATACACGGAACAGGGGAATAATATAAATCTATTTTATATTTTCTTATATAATAAGGAATACACAAAAGTAATAAGAATAAATTAGGTATAAAACCATAGAATTGGATGTTAATAAAATGTACATTTGCCGGAAAACAAGAAAAAGATATAGTTTCATCCTTTTTTTTAGGAACAAATACCCAAAAATTATTTTGAGGAGATTTATTAGCCCATTCTTGTAGGCTACACTTCAAGAAAGTCGAAATTCCAGCTGATTTCTTTGTAAAAGTACGTCCATCAACTAATACATTCATCTCGTTTTGCGATTAGTTCTTATAAATCGAAGAATTTTTTTTAAAAAATGCATTTTATATAACCAACCACCGATCATTCGTACAGCCGGATTATAATAATTAATCAGAAAGTCAACGTCAGAAACCATCCTATCAGGAAGCATTCCTTTAATCGATGCCTCTAACTCTGCAAATGCCTTTTTCTCTTGTCCGCTAAGCCCCGGTTTTTCGCATAAAGCTATTTCTATGGGTATATCAACATAACTAGCGTTATCCATAATTAGTGCCTGAAAGAAAAAGACTGAATCTCCCACAATCTTTAAATCCGTTCTATACAAATTATCCTGAAATAGTTTCCTATTAATGAAGGTAGCTTGATGATTCAAACTTCTTTTCAGAAAGGATGCGACAGACAAATCTGTAGCTTTTGCAGGGATCCACTTTTGTCCTGACAAATATCCTATTCCAGAGATAACATCTATTTCTTGTAAGAAGTACGGGAGACATTTACTAAGTACTTTCTCGTTCAGAAATTGATCTCCAGCATTCATGAAAATCAAAAACTTCCCGGTTGCCTTTACTATGCCTTTATTCATTGCATCATATATCCCTTTGTCCGGCTCACTTATCCAAAAAGTTAATCTTTCAGCATATTTCTTTATAATATCAACAGTTCCATCTGTGCTGTTCCCATCTATAATAATATATTCCAGATTCTTATATGTCTGGTTTAAAACAGACAACATTGTTTTTTCAATAGTCGAAGCTACATTGTAGCATACGGTAATTACTGAAATGATTGGCGCATCCATATTTTGAAGTTGCATTTAAAATACCATTACATTATATATGCAGACATATATTCCTTTTCGAGCATTCTTTATAACTCCTTTCCTAAATATAAGAATAGGGAATCGTATCACTTTGCTAAGGGAAAACGTTATAAAATTATAATAAATAGTAGAAAATAAATTTATCCCTATTATTTTAAATTGCATTATACCGTCTTATTATTTGTTAGGAAGTATTTTCTATTTGCCTCTAATCTATACTTTTTACTACTTTACACGGATTTCCAGCAGCTATGCAATCGGGTGGTATAGATTTAGTAACTACACTCCCACTTCCTATTACACTTCGAGCACCAATAGTTACTCCTTTCAATATAATACAACGAGTCCCTATCAATACATCATCTTCTATCACAATAGGTGCTGTTTTGACCGCTGACATATATTTAGGTGTTGCTATTCTTTCTTCTACCCTCCTCATATGGTAATCTAAACTATGTGCATCTGAGTCCAAAAGAATACAGTCACCACCAATCTTTACATGATTCCCTATCGTGATACTTGAATTTGCCCATAAACAAGCCGAAGACATACCCGTACCATTACCAATCGTAATTTTAGAGTATGGAAGTCCTGTGCAAATACACCCACGAATATTGCGACACAGTGGGTTAAAAGCATCACCATTAGTATAAATAAAATCATCACCAATTGTAATCTTACTCCCTGGTGCCTTATTCAAGAAAAATTTAGTATACACTTGCATATTACGTCCAAACTTCACATCATTAAGCCAAAACTTAAAACGATTGAAGTAGATATAATAAATCATTCGGAAACGACGGGGAATACGAAGTAATTTTGCAATATAATATTTCATCATTATATAGTATTGTTTGATATTATAATAAACTTAATAATCATCCCTAATAAACGAACCAAAGAAGTTAATTCTGACATTATATCACTGTTTATTTAAAGCTTTCTAATCAACCGAGCAGGTATTCCCACATATATTCCATTTTCTTCAGTATCCTCTGTAACTAAAGTCCCTGCACCTATAATACATCCTTTCGCAATAGTAACGCCAGGCATTATTGTCACATTAGCACCTATCCAACATCCATCCTCTATACGAATAGGAGCATTTATTCCTTTACCAGCACGATGCTCAATAGGTCCTATCTCATGCGAAGCATTAATAAATATTGTTTAATTGACACACCATCACCGATAATAATATCATTGCTCAGATCAAGAAAGCATGAATAATTTATAAATGAATTTTGTCCTAAAGTAAGTTTGCCTTTCGCTACTCCAAGAAAACAATGAGGAAAAACTACCCCTTTCACATTGTGACCTAACCAATTGTATATTAGTCTCCGACATAGAGAAGGTGTAATACATAGGCATGCAATATCATTTTGAAGAATATTTCTCAAATAATGACTGAATCTATTCCATTTCTCTTTAAATACAATTGCTAGTTTTCCCATATTATTGTTACCCATTAATATAACTTTGTACATATTTCATTACTATATCCTTCCATACTGATTCACTATTTTGCCTTACAGAACGCACCTCATGACACATTCTAATATACAAGTTAACATCCTGATAAGAGCGAATTATAGCATCCGCAAACGTATCAACATCATTAACATCAACTAAGAGACCAGTCTTTCCATCTTCAATTGTTGTTGTAAAAGCAGGAACTTTTGTCGCAACAATAGGTTTATCAAAATTAAATACAGTTTGCGTTATACCTGTCTGAGATGATGAAAGATATGGACAAACAACAATATGACATTTTCTAATCAGCGTAGAAATCTCGACGTTTTCTATCCAACGATTAATTACAATGAAATTTTTCTCTTTCTTTATTGTTGCAAGACAATCTACATTGCCACCACCAGCTACCACTATTTTTCTTGTAAATCCTCTATCCATTAATACATGAGCAACTTTAAGCAATACATCCAGTCCTTTATAATTCACAATAAACCCATAGAAAAGAACATAATCGGTTTCTCCTTTAAGCTCAGGTATATCAATCTCATTATATTCCAAGTAACCTGTAAATAGCGAAAATGGTATGACAGAATATTTTAAAGTTTTTTTATCTGCTAATCTTACCAAATCTTCAGCTGTTTTTTGGCTAAAAACATTAATAGGGATCTTCTTTTCGATAAGATAAAGAACAGTATCACTAAGCCTATTACCAACTTGATGATTCACACAAACCTCATGAACTGAGTGAACGACATTAACACCTTTTGAGCGCAAAATAACAGAAAGAAAAGCCGTTGACTTATTTTGACCTATAACATTTACAAAATCATATTTTTGTTTTACAATTCGTCTTGCAAGTTTTACATAATATAGCACCAAAATGGGATTGATGAAACATCTTATTCCCATTGAGGATAACTCAACAACTGATATTTGATACATTGAGAAATATTTATTTCTAGCAAATGGAATAAATCTTCTCAAGCCATCATAATCAAAGGACCTGACAGGAACTATAGAAAATAAGCCCCCCCTAAGAGACAAATCAAAAGTTTCAAATGACGCACTCTTTTTCCTCGGAATAAGATGATAAAAATCCACCTTATAACCTTGATTAAGAAAAGCTTCTGCTAAAGAAGTCGTTGAACCTCCAAACGCATTTACAATAATAGCGATTCGTTTCACATTCTAATAATTACTTTTTTGTCCTAAACAAAACAAACGTGTCCATTTCCACTTTTTACATACACAAATCAGCACCCAACTTATTAGTGTCATCATTATAAAAATGATAAAAACTCCACACCATCTTAAAACCTCTGATCCAGAGAAGTATTGATAAAACCACGTATCATGAAATATATCGACAATAAATCATTACGAAAAGGTCTAAGCATCATAGCATGGAATAAATAAAAAGAAAGGGTATATCTCCCCATTTTACTAAATAGCGTATATTTACCATTATAATTCAAAAATAGACCTATCATTGCTACACCCAGTATTCCTGCTAATAATTGACGTTCAAACCATAGTTCTAGTTTATTAAGTAACAGTAAATCAGTGAAATTACAAGCATAAAAACTACTTTCTCTATATACATAAACACCACACCACCAAAATATTACAAATATTAATATACCCAACAGTAATAACATGGGAAAAATTATGCGCTTAGGTCTATCAAAAATACCATATTTTTTACACAACAACCCAACGGCATAGTATGTACACATCTCTCCCATCCAAACTTTATTCACCCAAATAAAACATAAAAGAAATAAAAGAATAGACACCCCCAACATATGCTGTTTCTTAATAGAATAAACAGCAAAATGTATTACAGCAAACCCTATCATAAGATATAGAATCATATTCAGAAACCAAAATGGTGAAAAAATAAAATTTGGGGTTAATCCAATCACACAGAATGTCACTACGGGTAAAAGTATACGAATAACGCTTTTCTTCACGAAGTCAATCAACTCCCTCCATTTTGTAATTTTATTAAATGTATTCAAATTTGAATACCCTGAGATAATCACGAACAATGGCATATTAAATGCTACAATAAAATGCTCTATTATTTTCCCTGAGAGATCCACATTGGTCTTAATCACTATAGTCATCACATGACCCAATATGACACAAAGCATAGCAAACATCTTTACATTATCAAGCCAAGCTATACGTTGCCCTCTATTTAAAATTTGATCTGTAGGCATTTCTATTATTCGACTATTATTCAAAATGAGATATCTTAGTTTATAATAAAATACAATCTAATTTACCAATAACAACCTCCCTCGATTTTATCCGCCCCTTGTGGTTTCTCTTTTTTATCAGGACGAATCCAATACTTATTAATATATTTTCGGTACTCTGGTTCTGAATCAAGCCAACGCTTTCCATATACCCCAAAAAGCATTTGAGTCATGCTAGCAAGATGTACAGCCTGTTTTCCTTGTCGTTTTACATGTGCAGCTAAACACATTCCATAGGCTCCGCAACCAATTAATGCTATATCATAATCACACTTATCTATCTCGTCCTTCATATATTGAAGAGCTTCAAACCAATCTTTAAAACGTGAATCTTTAGCATCAGCTTGCGTTTGAACAGCCTTCACTAAGATAAGTTCTTTAAACTCAGGAAGTACATCTGAATTTTCAAAAAGATGTTCTCTATTATTCTCATATTGATATTTTATAGACTCAACAAAAGGATGAACTACAAGTACTTTTTTCCCTTTCAACACTTTAGACCAAGGATTATTCCAACTAAAAGGTGCAAAATAGCCATCAATATTTACTCTTTTAAGACAATTCATACTTTGAGCAATATATTTTTCCTCGTAGATATAGCTACCCAATACATCTACCTCTTTAATATCTTGCATCATCAAACGATACCAACGAAGTCCTAAATCTAAGTCGTAAGGAAAAAAACCAGCATTAGAACACAGGTTTCTTAACCAGCCTTTATAATCTATCGCAACATTTTTATAGTGAAGAAAATCATATATTACATCTTTTGTAAGACCTGTCGTTTGATCAATATGCCTAGAAACTAAATTACTTAATTCCACAGATCCAAATTTTGATATCATTACCGGTTTACCGGATGCCAATAACTTATAGACATAGTCATTGGCTACCTGATCTTTTAAGTCTTGATAACCTGTATATCTTAACTCAAGGTGTTCCTTCTTATCACAAAATTTATTGCAATACACATTTAGGACTTTATTAATCAATCTGTTATTTCTAATTTTCATATATCCGTATCAATAATAGGCAGTAATACATCAAATAGCACTATTGGACTTTATCTAATATACTTTGTTTGACTTCAAATGGAGCTACTCTTAATAAATCTCTTTGAAGTTCTATAACAGATTTATGAGGAAGCATAAGGGAACGTATTTCTGAGGATAGTTCGTGAAAGGATTTACATACTATATCTTCTAGATTATATTTAGAACCATCATATAACGGAATCTCAACAGAGGCGAAATAATCATTGAACTTTAAGCCATCCGTAAAAATATAACCTCTTTTTATCCACAAAGCAGGAATTCCATATGCATGAGCTACAATAATTCCATGTAAAGATGTACTCAATATATATTCACATGAATTAATTTCATCAATTACCTCCTCAATCTTTTTTCCAAGATTAATAACCTTTGAATTTGGAAAGTCACGTAATATATGGGGAAGGTCACGAAGATGAGGAATAATACCGACCTTACATTTTTCTTTAGTGATTGGTGTATAAACTAATGGAAGTAGTAAGGCGGGATCGCCATACACCGTACAACGAGGATAACCTTCCTCAACCAATTTGTCCGCAGAGAAAGGCCCTCGTACAGCTAAAAACTTACCGCCTCTCCCCTTTTCTAAAGCATCCATGTACCCTCCTCCCCACACAAGATAATTAGTGCGAGAACGAGAAAGTATAGATCCCACCGCCAGCACTACAGGTTTGGACTTCTCTGGTGATAATAACAATCTTAAGTTATACTTATGAAAATGACAAATAGACCTAACTAGGTGAAATATTTCTTCTTTGTAATTCGGTGTAAAACTATTACTATATTTCACCTTTTTTCCGGATAATTTATTGAGTAAATAAGGATTTAATGCATCTCCGAAATTGGAACTATAGCACCAATGAGCCAATATATATTCCCCCATGTTACTTATTTTTAATTTTACTTTTTACAATATCTACTATCCAATTCCGCTCATGAAGCGTAAAACCAATATACCAAACAGATAAGGAGCAAATCAGTATCATCAATACTACTATCCCTATTGCTTGGATAAATTCCCAATCCTTCTGCCAAAAATATAAGGATAACAGCAAAGGTAAGATATATGCACCTAATGCAGGAAAAATCACTGATCCCAAGAATTCCGAGATATGAAACTCTGAGATTAAACGATTAACAACTTCAAGCTGTACAAATAATCCGACTATAGAAAAAACTATCAATACCCAAAGATAAGTAACCACATCCCCTCCACATTTATAAATTACATACACTATAGGTAATGCTAATAATTTTAGTAATCCATTTGAAATCTGATATGTTTTTACTTTGCCAGTAGCTTGCACTACATTTTGTAAAGTTCCTGACATGGCATTGCATTGAATATAAATAAGTGATAATATACAAAATATATTAGATTGTGGTGGAGGTGTTATTAACCATATTGATAAAATATTATCTACTACACTTATCAAAGGTAAAGACAAACACATAAATAACAAGAAACCTAATTTTGAACTTCTAAAATTAAGATTAATCATTCCTTTAATATCTCCAACCGCATATGCTTTGATAATTGGAGGAACAGAAGGAGTTGTAAAATTATAAAGAAAGGAAGATAATGCAGCTTCTACTGAGGAAGCTATTCCACGAGCAGCATTAAAAACCGGACCAAAAAACATATTAATAAGAATATTCATTCCTTGACTATTAAATGTCCAAGCTAAATTACCTATTAGGCTCCAACTAGTATAACTAAATAATTCTTTAAACAATTTGGGAGACCAATATCGAATATAGTGACAATTTGAGAACTTTCTAACACAATAAAGTCTATATAATAATGCAATCACCAGACTAGCCCCCATTGTTAATGCCCCATAAGCTATTAATTTATCTTCAAAACAATATTTAATAACGATAACCACCCCTAATTTAAGAAAGACTTCAACAATACTTATATAAGCATATGCATTCATCTTTTCATGAGCAAATATAGACGCATTATAGGGAACCTGCGTAACAGAAACCAATAAAGAGATAATAGAAAACTGCATAACCCAAAAGGCAGATGCCATTCTCTCCTCAGGAATAACTAATTTGTTATAGAAAAGCCAAAGCCCAATGGTTTCACTAAGTGCTAAAATGACTATCGCTATAATAATATGTACATTAAAAAGCATAGAGAAAGTTTTGATCTGCATATTTACAGAATCTTTCTCAATACCATAAGCTATATATCTTTGGCTAGCTTGTGCTAATGCTGAATTAAGAAAACCAAACATTACCACCATACCTCCCACAACATTATAAACTCCATAATCCACAATACCTAAAGCATTGAGAATAATACGAGATGTATACAATGATATCGCCATGATAAGCATCATGCGGATATAAAGGAATAATGTATTTTTTGCTATTCTTTTTTTATTTGATATAGAATATTGTGATGACATACTCTAAAAAATCGACTTTATAATCCTTTTGTAAACCTATTAATAGTTTTTATATCATACAACCATATTCAGTCACTACATCACTTTGAAAAGATGATTCGTTTAATATGACTCTTGACCATCTGCTTGTAAAATTGCAATTTAGCAGAATATAAATATAAATTTATACCCCACGGGGATACATTCTTTAATGTAAAATACCCCTCACGCCAAGTAATGTCGAATGGTATATCTTTTGAGAAAAGATACTTAAAACGAAAGGGAAATCTTATATTTGAAATCGTTTTATCACCATCCATATCGTCATCATTCAAATGTCCTAGTAATACTGCATCATCGTAAAGTGGATGACATAGCATATTAAAATAACCATAAAATCCGGCCATATCCAATGAAATACCAACATGGTTAGTATAATCATTAACAAATTCTAATGCATATTTTTGAATATTAGCTATCTTTCCCCAATCCTTCTGTTCTGTACGAGGAGCTCCACATAATACCTCTATTTTATTTTCATGCCTATAAAGGCGTATTGAAGTTCCATTAGGTTCAAACATCAAATGTTCCAACAATAAACAATTAGAATGAAATCTCGTTTTACTAAACTCACTAACACTACTTTCTGTAAGCCATGCCCTACATTTCCCTTTCAACAATTCTTCGCATTTTGGCGTTTTTATAAATTGAAGTCCTAATATATCACATTCTTTTCCCTTAGATAATAAATAATCTGTCAACATAGATTGCCCATTCCCATTAATACTGTTGTTTACAAGACCTACAGACCCTTCAAAAAGTCCCAATGACATAAGATATTCATCAAGTAATGCACATTGCTCCTCAATCATCTCCCTCTGATATTCAAAGAGAGAAACTAATATTTCATTGTACTTCCCTGATTCTAACTCTTTTAGAGTTACTGTTTCATGAAATCTATCAAATCCTGTACGTAGTACTACAAAATGCTTTGCTGATTCATAATCGCTTATGTAAAGTAAGTCAAAAATTAGTTTCCAGTCATATATTAAACGTCCAACCTTAGCTTTCATAAAGTACTCGCAAGCATTATGCATACTAAGCAAAGGTAATCTTAAAACATTTTTATTCAATCGAATATACTTCAAATCATGAGCCTCTTGAGGATACATCTTTTCATAGACCTTTTTAATAAAAAAACCTTCGCGTGCAACAAAAAAAAGTTTATGAAGATTATTTTCTTTTCTAATCGCATGTAACCACTGACAGAAATCCACAATAAGAGGACCTAAAATGGTATATCCTATTCGCTGTTCGGAATTTAAAGATTCTCTATTCGAACAATAACGGGACAACAAACTAAATAAATGATCTTTTCCTAAAGATGTATCACATTGTTTAACCTTTATATATGGCAAAACATTAGCCTCGTTAGATAATCTTAGTAAAGAAGCTATACCCTTTATTTGAGGCATATTAATATCATTATTAAGGTCATCCCCAATATGAATGAGTTGAGTTGGTTTTATATTCAATTTTCTAAGGACAACAGCAAACAATTCACTTGTTCTCTTAGTTACTCCTTCTTCTCCTGATATATAAAGATAATCATAATCTACCCCAATTTTAGCTAAAATTGTATCTAATACCCTTCGTGGCAAATACATATCCGTGATTATAACTATCTTCTTCCCATTATCTCGACACCACTTCCAAACCTCAATCATAAGTGGATTACCTATACAATTATCAATCTCGCATTTTTCTTCTAAAAAACGCAATCTATTTCTTTCTTCTTCAGAGTATTCTGACAAATACTCGAATATCATATCCATATTAACTTCATTTCTCCCCCAAACATTTCTTGCTTTAATTTCAGCATCCATACGTTGTTTTGGGTACAAAGGAAGACTAATACCATACTGTTCTTCATACAATTTAGCAACCATTTGATGTATCATCCTAAAATCGGATACTGTACGAAACATCAATGTATCAAATATGTCAAAAGAAACATAGGTGAACGGAACAAGCTGTTCACAATAATTAGATAAGTAACTTCTCAAAATCAGGCAATATTAACGAGAATAATATCAAAACACATTAAATCTCAATATGCATTCTTCTCTCCAACAATCACATTTGCTATAGTCTTATAAATAATATATAAATCAAGTAACAATGTCCAATGTTCCATATACCAGATATCAGACTGAACACGACCTTCCATTTGAGACAGTTCTTTCGTTTCACCACGAAAGCCATGGGTTTGTGCCCAACCTGTTACACCAGGTTTGATAAAATGACGCACCATATATTTATCAATCAATCGCGCATAAGTCTCTGTATGAGCCAACATATGAGGGCGAGGTCCAACTATAGACATTTCACCTTTAAAGACATTAATAAATTGAGGAAGTTCATCTATGTTAGAACGTCGAAGGAAATTTCCAAATTTAGTCTTTCGGGGATCATCGGCTGTTGCCTGCTTTTTGTCTGCTTCATCATTCACTCTCATAGAACGAAACTTATAGCATTTGAATTCTCTGCCATTCAATCCTGTCCTCATTTGTTTGAAGAATATTGGACCGGGAGAAGTCAATTTTATAATAGTTCCCACAATTAGGTAAATAACAGGAAAAATAGTAACCAGAAAAATACCGGATAACATAATATCAAATAGCCGTTTCAAGAAACGATTTTCCACTTTACTTAAAGGTTCATATCTCAAATTCAAAATTGGCATATTACCAATCATACTATGCCAGATACGTTGGGGAAATCCCTTACAAACATTAGGAACACCATGAAAATAAAGCAAATGGTTCTCGCAATAGTTTATAATAGGAACATTATAATGTCCCTCATCCATTGCCAAAGAACAGAATACATGTTTTACGGATGTTTTTCCGGACATAAAATCAGCAAAATTGTCCGGATTACCAAGATAACGGCATTTAGAGGAGAAAGTCTCATTCGGAGTAACATCAAAATAACCAACAACTTCATAAATGGCGGCCAAAGAACTTTCCATTTCCTCATATAATGTATGCATATTATCTCCTCCACCTATAAAAACAGCGTAACTTTTATGTTTACCTTTTGCACAATAATCAATCAGCAAACGACAGATAATAATGCGGTAAACGCTTAATACAACAAAAAGGATAAAAAAATAGATAATAAAAAATAGAGGAGAGATTATGGAGATTCCGCTAAAAGCCATGATACACGCCCAAAAAACCGAAAAGATGATAATATTCTTCAGCACACGTACCACAAGCTGATCAGCACGAATCGCCCGGCTATTCCATGCTCTACCCCGGGACGCCGAGCATGCCAAATAACAGAGACTTAACGAAGTCATCATCCATGAAACTCTGCAGGAAAAAGGTAAAGACACAAATGCTTCTTCCCAAAAGAAAAGGAGAAAGAACAAACACAAGTTCAGAATAATCAAATCTCCCAATACTGCAATAAACTCTACGACTTTATTTATTTGACTGGTTGTTGATACCATATCACATTAAATATTGATTTTAGGCACGGATTTCTTTGAACTTATTCAGAATATCTTCTCCAAATAACTTCCAAGAGATAACAATACAAACTGATAGGAAGATAAAAGCTAAAACATATATTTTTCTACTGGTTCCCGAAGGATATAATGGGATAACCGCAGGCTCTACAACAGCAAAGACAGGTTTTTCTTCCTGAACTTTGGCTCTGGCCACCTGAAGTTGATTAGCAACCTGACTATAGACTTGATAGGCAAGACTCATGTCATTCTGCAAGCGTTCCTGTTCGGCACGAACACTTTGCAAAATTATATTATCATGAGAATCCATATAGTCAGCATATTTCTTCTGGGCATCGTAATATTCCTGCTGACGCTCTTTAAACAATCTCTCCAAATAAAGACAATCTTCTTTTGCTTTGGTAGTACGATAATCTATTATATATTCCTGCAATTTCCTTACGACAGAATCAGCTACTACTGCGGCAACCTTGGGATTCTGTAAAGTCACGGAAACTGTAGTCATTGAAGTTTTCTTGTCCACAGAAGCAAGAATCTTTTTCTTGAGTGCTTCAATCTTTTCCGATTCTTTCTTTGATAATTCAATTGTACCCAGATTTGCCTTATCTGAAGGTACTGATTCAGACTCTTCTTCAGTAAATAATGATTTTACCCCACCAATTACCATACCCGGAAGTCCGATTACATAACCCCACCAAGGAGAAGACTCTTCATCCAAATAAACATTTAAGGTCATAGTTCCACCTTTCAATGCTGGAATTTTCATAGTGGAAAGTTCCAACAAAAAAGGAGTAGAAGACACAATATCAGCAGACAAAGAAGCATTCAAGGCATCAGTACCTTCATTCATAGAAACTCCACTTCCCAAAAAAGAAGCGGCTAAACCGGATAAACCGCCGCCTTTAGAACCTCCCATTTCAGGAGAAAGAGTAACTCCAACCGTATATTGTTTGGGAATACTTATTGCGACAATAATACCAACTACCAAACCGATGCCGGCAGCTTTGTAAATTGTCTTACGAATGCCTATAATCTTACGAAGAATACCTATTAAATCGATTTCGATTTCTTCATCATTATGATTATTCTGTTTCTGCTTTATGTCTTTTTCTGGTGTCTGTTCTATCATAGTGAGTTAAGATATAGTTGTTATTTCTTAATTAAGTTGGCAATAGAAGCAATCATCAACCCCAATGAACTAAAAGAGGTGGCATAGCCCAATATATCACCCATATTAGTCCGTTTCTTCACTTTACTAGGAACAATTATCTCACAACCGGGCTCAATCTGTTTCTTGCCACTACCCTTCACCTTAGTCACCTGACCATTCATATAAACAATGAACTTCTTACTCTTCTTCGCATTCTCTGAATAACCTCCCGCCTGATTGATGTAGTAATCTATATCCTTGCCTTTCATATAAGAAACAGTATTAGGAACCATGACGGCACCATTGATTGTTACCGTATTATTATTCTTCGGAATGGAGACTACATCACCCTCCCGCAACACAATATCTGCCGTACTTCCGGGATTGGCCAACGCTTTCTCCAAATCGATACCGACCGTAAACGTATCCTCCACGCGGACACCCAGGGAATCAAGCATAGCCTCACCCAACTGACGGCTCATCAAACGGATTACATCACCCATACGTTTCTTCTCACTCGCATTGGCTACACGGGTAAGCTTCGCACCACGAAGATAAGCGTAGTTGGTGGCTCCGCCGGCTTTGTTGATCAAGTCTGAAAGACGTTCCTCCCTGCTGGTCATCGCATAGGAACCGCCGAAAAGTATTTCTCCTTCGACTGAAACATTCTGTTGAGGTTGATAACCGGGACTGCGACGAACATAAACCTCATCGTAGGGCTGAAGGACAAAGCCGGGACGACCGTCAACTACAAAACCGTCCTTTAAGGCAAACGTATACATCTGACCGATAGTATCATTATCAACTGTACTATACGGGTTCTTTATTCTGCGGGATACATCAACACGGACTACGGAAGCGGCTTCACGCAGACCGCCTGCCTGGATGATCAAGTCCTCAAGGGTCATGTTATCCGCATAAGGATACGAGTCAGGCTGAGCCACTTCACCGTGGATGACCACATTACCCCTGTCCTCCAGGTCATGAATGCTGGGAATATAAAGAATGTCATTCTTCATCAGGGGAAGATTGGGGGAAGTACCCTCCATGATAGACTTGATATCCAAAGGGATTACTTCGGAAGTCAGGTCCTCACGCTGACGGTAAAGGACGGCACGGTTCAGGAACGCATCACCGGTAAGGCCCTGGGATTCGTTGACCAGTTCGCGGACGGTATTCAGCCTGCCGTTCAGTTCGTAGATACCGGGACGGTAGACCGCACCCCGGATTTCAAGCTTGTTGATGAAGCGGTTAAGGATAGCTTCGGCCGTCACAACATCGCCGTTGCGCATCTTATAGACACTGTAATCCATGTCCTTGACCGTGTTGACTTCATATTCCTGACCGTTCTGGCGGACCACACGCAAAGAACGGGTGTAGGCGTCGGCTTCAAAGCCGCCGGCATAGCTGATAAGCGTGGAAAGGTTCTCGTCCTTCTTCATCTCAAAACGCATCGGACGTTTCACCTTGCCGTCGATCTTGACCAGTACCTCATAAGCGGGAACTATCACAACGTCGCCTTCCTGAAGACGGATATCGTCCTGAATGTTACCTTTCATGATAAACTGGTAGACGTCGATTGTAGCGATGTTCCTGCCGTTACGGACCAGTTGGACATTGCGCAGGCTGCCGATGTCACTCACACCTCCCGCACGGTAAAGCGCGTGAAAGACAGTGGCAAAGGAGGAAAGGGAGTAAGTGCCCGGCTGGACCACTTCACCCATGACATTGATCTGGATAGTACGGATGCTGCCGAGTGTCAGACGGATGTCAGAGGTCGGGTCGTTCGTATTATTAAGACCGTTATAGATCTTGTTTAATGTTTTTTTGAGATAGTCGTTCGCTTCAGCGATCGTAAGTCCGTTCAGGTTGACGGGGCCTATCTTCTGGATATTGATAGTGCCGTCGGGAGAGATCTGCTGGCGGATAGTATTCTGGCTCGCCCCCCAGATATCGATTATCACTTCGTCACCGGGGCCAAGGCGGTAATTCAAGGGGGTGGCGATATTGACACTGGGTTCGAAGGTCAGATTACGGGTGTTGAAGATGTTACGTCCGAAGACCTGATTACCGCGTGCGAGGTCTTGGGTACTAGGGTGGTCCTCCAACATATCCGAGGTGTTCTCCTTCATCTCTTCACGAAGGCGGGATTCGTTGATATCCGTACCTGTGGCGTTGGAAGCGTTCACGTTGTTCTGCTGCTCATAGAGCTGCTTCACACGCAGGGCCTGCTCCTTGGTTACACCCTTGCGGGCTAACTCGGAGGCTAACTGCTTTTGTTCCTTACCCTGACGGATACCGTCCTTCACATATTCAAGTACCTGGGAATCGCTCATACTCTGAGCGAAAAGAGGAGATGATCCCGACAGAAGGATCAATAACAAAACACTAAACTTTCGAAGTATCATTGATTAAGTGAATAGGTTCTACATAACCGATCGGCATATCGACACAGGCACAGCCGAGCATATTCAAACGGACGGCAATCTTACTCCGGCCACCGACAGTCACCAGTTCACCGACAAGACCGCTCAAAGGACCTTTTATGACACGCACCTTCTCACCACGGGCCAAAGGAGAGTCATTCATACAGACGGCTTCATCAGAATAATCGAGCATGAAACGGAAACGGGCCATTTGCTCGTCGGGAATTACGGCAGGAGTACTTTCACCACGCATCACCATATAACGGCTGACAGTGGAAAAGGAAAGAACTTCCATACGCTCCTTGGGAGTCACATGAACGAAAACCATCATCGGAAGCAAGACGGTATCCACCAGCTTACGACGGTCGCTCCATTGATGAATCTGTTGCTGAACGGGAACAAAAGAATCAATTCCCATTTTGGATAAACGTTCGGATACCTTCTTCTCGTGATGCATACGAACGAGAGCGACATACCAACGTTTTGAGTGCGCTACGCCTTCCCCTGTCCCACAACTAGGCCCGGCATTGACTGACTTCTTTTCTTGAAAAATCATATTTTTTTACCCCAATTTTATCCGTTACTTTAAAGGTAACGGATCATACACATAGGAGACATGACAGCAATGAAAAAGGAAATTATACTAACAAGGAGGACGTAAAACCGGGGAATGTCTGATATTCAATGCAGAAATCATTCGGATTCAGGCAATAAAATCCATTGAGCATGAAATTCATATTTTCATGTTCAGCAGCTTTTTTATCGCATATTTCAAGAGAAAAAGGAAAAAAAGGAAAGTTTACTTGTATGCTATTAATATTTTTACCTATATTTGCATCGAAATATTTCCGTTACCTTTAAAGTAACATTCATCTAAGCATACTATTTATCAACAGTTTACACACATACAACTAGATAGTCTTGAAGTTCATCACGTAAGAATAATTCAACCGATTTACTTTAGTTCTTTCTGACAGTTCGAAGCCTTTTAAATAGATTTGTGTTGTTTTGATAGATTTGTGTCCCAATGATTCACTTATCATTTCGATAGGAACTCCACGATATTTTGCCGTAGTAGCCCATGAATGACGGAATGTATAAGAGGTTACAGAGGAGCGAATACATAACTTTCTGGCTAAACTCTTCAAATCATTATTGAAACAACGTAAAGCAGATTGGTATTCTTTATAACCCGCCTCATCACTCCTCTTATTCTTTCCACTCAATATGTAAAACAGATAATCCGGATGTTCGGGAAGAACTGTTGTATGCTTATTGCGAAGTTGTGAAATGATAGTTGCTGCCGAATCCAATATTTCTACGTTCATAGGAATACCGGTTTTGGCACGGTTGTACTTCAACATATTCCCTTCCAAATTTGACTTTTCCAAATAGGCAAGATCGACAAAAGGCATTCCGCAAAATAAAAACAATAAGTTGGCAATAGCTTGTGTCCGACGCAGCTTATCAGATTGTGGGTCTTCGTTAAGTAACGTATGAAGTTCGTTTATAGGAATAGCTTTCTTCTGACGAGTGTCTATCCCAGTGAACACATCACGAAACATACGATGAACGTATGGGGTCTGATGCATATCTACTCCCCTATTGTATATGCAGCGCAACATCCGCATATAGGTAGAAATGGTATTAAGCCTCAAATGGCAATCCATAAGATAGCTGCTATACCTCTTTAAATTTCCACGGGTGATCTGTCTGAATGATACACCCGCAGTGCCACAAAACATAGTGAAAGAGCGAAGCGCACTTTCATAAACATGCGCAGTGGCATAACGCCCTTCTTGCCGCAAACACTTAATATAATGTTTTGCGCATACGGTAAATCCGTCTTTTCTCATATTATTACTATTAGTTTAAAAATGAATTCGATAATACGAGAATTTAAACAAATTTCCAAACAAGAAGGTGCTTTTCTATAGTTTTCTTATATTGTTTTTAGTAACCTTATACAATCTGATATAAAGATGCTGCTGTATCCAGATAGTTAATAAAATCTACAATCTTGTATGGACGAATAACAAGCTGCTTTTTATCCTTAACCCAGTCTATCTGATTCTCAGAATCAACAAATATACTTGGTGCCAGAAACACACATTGGAAATTTTCACATTCATATTTTTCTCTAAGCTCCTTTAAATGTCTCGCAATAGGCCATACTTCCATCATTGTCTGCTGACGCCCTTCAGACATTGTGACTTCCACCAATATACTGTTAGAAGCCTCGAAACACTCAATATCTCCAATATCCCCACCAGCCGTAGAGGTTGGCAGACCTTCATCGTCACATGGATAATTGGGAATTACCTCAACAGCAGGCAGTTTTGACTTAATAGCAAGGGCGGTCAGGAACTCTAATCTTGCCGGAGCTGCAATAAACCTTAAAATATTGTGGCTTGATGATGTTTTTTTCGCCAAATGGGTAAGTTCTTTTTTAATAGAATCCCATGAGTAATCACCCACGAGTTTAGCTAATTTATCAGCTGCGACATTTTTGGGGATTTCGACAGCTTTTAATGCAAACAATGCACCATCAATGTCTGACATATAGTCAAAATATTCTTCTTTTGAAGTGTACTTGCGATATGTGGCATAATTAGCCAGTATATAATTTATCTTATCATCTTCATTATGGTTAATGTCGATAAATCGACCACCCCCTCTAAATGATATAAGTCCTGTCATTCTCATTTTGCGGACAAATTCATCGGGATATTCGGACACAATAGAGTCAAGATCAAATTTCTTGAATCCCCCAAGTATTTCGTTTACACATATATCCTCTATCACTTCATTTGAAGGATTGTACCTATGTTCCTTTCGCAGAAGTTTAATACGCTGATACAAAGATTCCGCATCATTATCTTTCCAAAAGATAACTAAAGGTATCTCCTTATATGAGATTCCCGAACCATTATAATCTGGATCAGAGTTTAACTTCTTTATAACTTCAAGCAATAATATCAGTGGAATATTATCATTTAATTCACAAATAAACGGATTGCATCTTTGTTGCTTGGCAAAAGCTTGCATAAATGCAATTTGCTCATTCTGTGGATTTACAATCTCGCGAGATATTGCTCCTGAATCTATTTCAATGGATACAGTATCTGCAAGATAGTTACCTGTTTGAGAGAAGTTTATAGGCTTTCCCCATTCATAATATACAAAGCCCAGAACTTTCATCAATTTGAATTGTGTGTCAAATCGACTCGGCCACCCTTTAGGAAACCCTGCTTCTTTATGTCCCTTTATACTTTTGTTGACTTGGGGATCATTCTGCTGATACACATCTTTCGTTTCTTCATCTGTTAATGGTTTGCTGGCTAATTCCCCGTTCTTTGTTGATTTCCACTTATCCTGAACTGTTTCCGGGCGCTTCATTGGTCGATACAAGCCAACCTTAAACAGTTCTCTCTCGAACAACTCGACTGTTTTATTATTAAGTATCCGGCCATTGAATCGTTTAAGTATGTGCATGAAATCTTTAAAACGCTCAGGATTTCGTATCGTAGTCGTGTAAAGCAACGGCTTATATTCAGGTTTTCTAGGCATATTAGTAATTTGTGATTAATACTTCGCTAATTTGTTTTGTTGAATTGTCGTGATAGCTTATATAATTACTCTTTATCGGATGAACATTGTACTTGCATGCCCAATCTATAAACAGATTGTTACATCGACCTTTGTAATGAGTAACATTCGATATAGCGAACCGAATACGTCGTTTGTTTAGGCTATCCAATAATTGCAACAACTCAATTTCATCTTGCTCATTCCATAACTTATTATATTCACTAAATGTGATAAGATATGGCGGGTCTAAATATACAAAATCTTTTTCAGACAACCTTATTTTTTGTAGGAAATCTTTATAATCGATATTAAACCATTTAGGTTTTTTGGATATTACCTGCATGAAATATGCCTCTAGAGCATTTACTACATTAGCATTAAAATCAACATTGCCTACAGGAAGATTGAAGTCTCCATTTTTATTGAATCGTAGCATTCGATTAAATCCATATATCAACAAAAGATACAAGACATATAAATCAGCTATCGACGATTCATTGAAATCCCTTTTCATCCGCCCATACGCTTCTTTGTTATATTTAGCATAGTATGTTTTTTTATACTGTTGCCTAAGTTCTATCGGGATACGATCTTCCTTATATGAATATGATAGTCCATACTCAGCGATAAGACTTTCTATTCGACTAAAAAATTCAGTTCGTTTATTGGCAGATTTACATAAAAATTTGTGTAGCGCAATTACATTTACATCTATATCATTCAGGTAAAATTTCCGAGCGTCAATATTCATAAATACCGACCCTCCGCCAACAAACGGTTCAACGAATTTCTCTATGTCGTCAGGGAAATACGAGCTAATTTCTTCAATGAGCTTATATTTGTCTCCAACATAGAAAAAAGGTGATCTTACTATCTTTTTTTTCATTGCCCTACTTCCGTGATAAATAATAGTTCCTTGTGCTTTGCAAAATTAGTCTTACCTGCATTAAAATATCTGTGATCGCAATCATATATCTTTGTAGTACCGCGTTCTTCTAAAATGGATTTAATCTGCTCTAATGTAATCTTGTTTTTTGATGACCCGCTTTTTGATTCGTATGTATTATTGTATGATACGACAATATACTTGACGTTCAATTTACTTATAAGATCCCGAAATGCAACGGGAGCACTAGAGGTACAATATGCACTCATATTTTGTGCTTTAGGCTTCATCGCTACACCAAACAATTCAGGCTTCTCCCAAGTTACCAGATTTTCGTAAATATGATAAAATCTACTATATTGACGAGAGTTATAAGGCGGGTCAATATATGCAACATCTGCCGTGATGTTTTCAGCAAGTATATTGGAGTCTTCTCTAAAGATTTCTACACACTGAGGATCAAGTGGTCTAATAAGTTGTATGGATAAAGGATGATACAGGATGTTTTTTTTGATGTATGCATCAAAATGCCCTACTGTATTTGCTATTTTATCAATACTATATATTAAAGAGGTCAATAGAATGGCATATTCCTTATGCGTCAATGCCACTTTCCTCTTTTCGACATCCTCCCTTATATGACCTATCAATTTGGAGTTCTTGTAATCAAAGAACTTATCTCCGAAATTATCCGAAAAGTAATTGTCTTCAATAGTGTCAGGATTTATATTATTATAATATTCTATGATTGAATGAAGTTTATTCATATCATAAGTTCCGGAACCAAAAAAGGCTTGATATATAATATTGTTAGATGACAGAAAGTCATTCATTATTATTCTCTTTGCATAAGGTATCGCAGCCTTGGAAACAGATGCGGTTCCCGCAAAGACATCAAAAAATGATTCAAACCCTCCTGTATGCTCGTTGATTATATTCATAATCCAAGGGGTTAACTTTGCTTTATTTCCAATATATCTACGACTCTCCAAATCAAACATCTTATACCCCAAAAGAGTGACATCTATATCAGTTCGATTATAGACTTCTTGTAATGACAATTTCAATTCCTCACGAACATCTTTTGAATACTGACTCAATGACTCCATTTACTTTACACGTTGACAATTTCTGTCAAAGGTAAAACGAATATTTGAATGCAGCTAATTTTCGAGCATAAAAAAATGAGCACGGAGACTAAGCCAATTATCCTTTTTGCAATATTTTTATAAAAAAAGCCGCCCCTGAAAAAACAGAGACGACTTCTTCTACTTATTATATAACAACTTATTATATTACTTATATTCCGCCCAACTCTTGATAGCAATATCATCAATGCTCATTGTACAGAAAGCATTAATAAATGCACTAGCCAAACGGGCATTCGTTATCAACGGAACATTCAGGTCGATAGCCGCACGACGGATTTTATATCCGTTATCCAACTCTCCGGCTGTCAAATTCTTCGGAATGTTGACTACCATATCAATCTTTTTACTATGGAGCATTTCCAAAGCTTGCGGATGTCCTTCTTCACTCGGCCAATAAACATGAGTACTCTCAATACCGTTTTCGGCAAGCGCTTTGTGCGTACCGCCCGTAGCAAAGAGTTTATATCCTTTATTTACCAACATACGGGCTGCGTCTATCATATCGGCTTTCTGTTTCATTGTACCTGTAGAAAGCAGGATATTCTTCTTCGGAATGCGATAACCTACGGAAAGCATTGCTTTCAGTACGGCGCAGGAAGTATCCATACCTATACAACCGACTTCACCGGTGGAAGCCATATCTACCCCCAACACTGGGTCGGCTTTCTGCAAACGGTTGAAGGAGAACTGGGAAGCCTTGATTCCAACATAGTCCAGTTCAAAAAGATTCTTTTCCGGTTTTTCGACAGGCAGGCCAAGCATTACTTTCGTTGCCAGTTCGATAAAGTTTATCTTCAATACCTTGCTGACAAACGGGAAAGAGCGGCTGGCACGCAGGTTGCATTCGATCACCTTGATATCATTATCTTTTGCCAAATATTGGATATTGAACGGACCGGAAATGTTCAAAGCCTTGGCAATCTCACGGCTGATACGCTTGATGCGGCGAACCGTCTCCACATATAACTTTTGCGGCGGGAATTGAATGGTCGCATCACCGGAGTGCACACCGGCAAACTCGATGTGCTCACTGATAGCATACGCTACGATTTCTCCATTTTGAGCCACGGCATCCATTTCCACTTCCTTGGCATGCTCAATAAACTGACTTACTACTACCGGATGTTTCTTCGATACATTGGCTGCCAGTTTCAGGAAACGTTCCAGTTCTTCCTGATTGGAGCAAACATTCATCGCGGCACCCGAAAGCACATAAGACGGACGGACAAGTACAGGAAAACCGACCTCGTCAACAAATTCATTGATATCATCCATAGAAGTCAGTTCACGCCAACGCGGCTGGTCTACACCAATACGGTCGAGCATGGCAGAGAATTTCTCGCGATCCTCAGCGTTGTCAATGCTTTTGGCACTTGTACCGAGAATATTGATATTTTGTGCATCCAGGCGCAATGCCAGATTATTCGGAATTTGTCCACCGGTAGATACAATGACGCCATGTGGATTTTCGAGTTCCAGAATATCCATTACGCGTTCGAAAGTCAGTTCATCGAAATAGAGGCGGTCGCACATATCGTAATCCGTAGATACGGTTTCCGGATTATAGTTAATCATAACGCTGCGCCACCCTTCCTTGCGAATTGTATTCAATGCCTGAACACCACACCAGTCGAACTCAACCGAAGAACCGATACGATAGGCACCGGAGCCTAGTACGACGATAGATTTATGGTCACCCAGATAATGAACGTCATTTGCTACGCCACTATAAGTAAGATATAGATAATTAGTTTGTGCCGGGTATTCGGCAGCCAGAGTATCAATTTGTTTCACAACGGGAAGAATACCCGCACGTTTGCGATGATTACGGACATAGAGAATGCCGTCTTCCATATCACCTTCATAACCAATGGCACGGGCAATCTGGAAATCGGAGAAGCCTTGCACTTTCGCTTTCTTCAGCAATTCTCCCGGCAAGTCGGTAATCTGTTTGTGATTGTTTCCCCAACTGTGCAGCTCTTCGGAAGTCTGCATAATGTTCATCAGTTTCTGAAGGAACCACTTGTCAATCTTTGTCAGTTCATGTACCTGATCGATTGTGTATCCGGCACGGAATGCTTTCGATATTACAAAAATACGTTTATCGGTCGGCTCACGAAGTGCTTTGTCAATATCAGAGATAACCAGTTCTTTGTTTTCCACAAATCCGTGCATTCCCTGTCCTATCATACGAAGACCTTTCTGGATCGCTTCTTCAAAAGTACGACCGATAGCCATTACTTCACCGACTGATTTCATTGAAGAACCCAATTCTTTGTCTACCCCATGGAATTTACCCAAGTCCCAACGAGGAATTTTACAGACCACATAATCCAGAGCAGGCTCGAAGAAGGCGGAGGTCGTTTTTGTTACGGAATTTTTCAAATCGAAAAGTCCGTAACCCAATCCTAATTTAGCGGCAACGAAAGCCAGCGGATAGCCGGTTGCTTTGGAGGCTAAGGCTGATGAACGGGAAAGACGGGCATTTACTTCAATCACCCGGTAATCTTCGGATTCCGGATCGAAAGCGTATTGTACGTTACATTCGCCCACGATACCGATATGGCGAATGATACGGATAGCCAATTCACGAAGTTTATGATATTCTTTGTTAGTAAGCGTTTGAGACGGAGCAATAACGATAGACTCACCGGTATGGATACCTAGCGGATCGAAATTCTCCATATTACAAACAGTAATACAGTTATCGAAGCGGTCGCGCACTACTTCGTATTCCACTTCTTTCCAGCCACGGAGTGATTTTTCCACCAATACTTGTGGGGAGAAGGAAAAAGCCTTTTCTACCAGAATATTCAGTTGTTCCTCGTTATCACAAAAACCGGAACCCAAACCACCCAATGCATAAGCAGCACGAACAATCACCGGATAACCCAGTTCTTTTGCTGCACGACGAGCATCTTCCGCATTTTCCACGGCTTCGCTCTTGATAGTCTTTACATTGATTTCATTCAGTTTCTGCACGAAAAGTTCACGGTCTTCGGTATCCATAATAGCTTGTACCGGAGTACCGAGTACCTTTACATTATATTTTTCAAGGACTCCTTCCTTATATAAAGCCACACCGCAATTCAAAGCGGTCTGACCGCCAAATGCAAGCATAATGCCTTCGGGTCTCTCTTTCTGAATCACTTTCTCTACGAAGTACGGAGTCACCGGCAGGAAGTAAATCTGATCTGCCACTCCTTCGGAAGTCTGTACCGTAGCAATATTCGGGTTGATGAGAATCGTTTCAATCCCCTCTTCTTTCAAGGCTTTGAGTGCCTGCGAACCGGAATAGTCGAACTCACCGGCCTCACCGATTTTTAGGGCACCGGAACCCAGCAGCAATACTTTCTTTATATTTTCTTTCATAATTGTCGGTTATTTAAGCAGGTTTACAAATTCATCGAACAGAAATTCCGTGTCCGTAGGTCCACTGGCAGCTTCCGGGTGGAATTGTGCCGAGAACCAAGGATTCGTCTTATGTTTAATTCCTTCGTTAGAACCGTCATTCATATTGATGAAAAGCGGCTCCCAATCTGCTCCTAACGTATTATTATCTACGGCATAACCGTGATTTTGGGAAGTGATGAAACATCGTTCCGTACCTACCATACGCACAGGCTGATTGTGGCTACGGTGTCCGTACTTCAGTTTATATATTTTGGCACCTCCGGCTTTCGAGAGTAATTGATTACCCATGCAGATTCCGAAGATAGGAAGTTTTTCGTTTTTCATTGCCTTGCGGATATTTTGCACCGCAGCATCACAGGTATCCGGATCGCCCGGACCATTGGAAATAAACAATCCGTCAAATTCGAGTCCATTGAAGTCATAATCCCAAGGGACACGAATCACTTCAACATCACGTTTCAGCAGACAACGGATAATATTAGTCTTTACACCGCAATCCACCAATACCACTTTCCTTTTATCCGCACCTTCATTATAGCGAATCACTTCCTTGCAACTTACTTTATCTACATAGTTAACGCCTGCATAAGTAGCTTCAAGAACATTGTCCGGTTCATCGTCAAAAACAATCTTTCCCAACATCACGCCATGTTCGCGGAGTACTTTAGTCAGTTCGCGGGTATCAATGCCTGTGATGCCGGGAACCTGCTCACGTTTCAGCCAGTCGCCGAGACTTTCAACAGCATTCCAATGACTGTATTCGTAAGAATAGTCACTTACGATAATCGCTTCCGCATGAATCTTCTCACTTTCCATAAAAGTAGCGAGTCCGTTCGGTTCGATTGAAAAAGGGGGAACTCCGTAATTTCCTATCAACGGATAGGTAAGAGTCATCAACTGTCCGGCATACGAAGGGTCAGTGAGACTCTCCGGATATCCGGTCATGGCAGTATTAAAAACTACTTCGCCCGCCACCGGCTTCTCGTAGCCAAACGACTT
>CDYT01008357.1_pt1 | contig 29745 bp, 26 predicted proteins | sample 557541 | NCBI WGS metagenome assembly CDYT01 (sample SAMEA3182060, study PRJEB8094) | gut metagenome | biome: human; feature: gut; material: Stool; isolation source: human stools | place: Canada | collected 2013-01-15
GTGGACATCGGCGGCGTGGACGGCATGGTACATATCTCCGAACTCAGCTGGAGCCGGATCAAGACCCCCGCTGAGGTCTGCAAGGTGGGCGACACCCTGGATGTGTACGTCATCTCCTTCGACCCCGAGAAGAAGAAGATCTCCTTGGGCGTCAAGGACCACAGCATCGATCCCTGGCAGGTGTTCATGGACAAGTATCAGGTGGGCGACGTGGCCTCTGTCCGCATCGTCAAGCTGATGAGCTTCGGCGCCTTCGCCGAGGTCGTCCCCGGCGTGGACGGCCTGATCCACATCTCCCAGATCGCCGACCGGCGCATCGACAAGCCCGAGGACGTGCTGTCCGAGGGTCAGATCGTGGACGCCAAGATCACTGCCATCGACGAGGAGAAGAAGAAGATCTCCCTGTCCATCCGCGCTCTGCTGACCGCTCCCGCCGAGGAGGAGCCCGCAGAGGACGAGGCCCCCGTGGAGGAGTAATCCCAACGGGTTTTCCGACCGCAAAAAAAGACAGGCCCCTTCTCCGGCGTTCCATAGGGACAATTTATGAACCTACCCGTATAACTTAATATTTGTTCCTGTGGAGGGAGGCTGTGTTTCGGCACAGCCTCCCTTTTCTGCTCATGCGACCTCGTTTGGGATTTCTTCTGCCACGGAATCCGCCATGTTCTGAGGCAGTTCATCCACCAGGCCGATGTCACGATAGTAGATGCGTACCTCCTGCGGTGCTGTGCGGGAGTATTTCTCCGCACGCTCACCGACCTCCACTCGCTTGATGAAGATGCGCAGGATCTCAGCAGTCAGCTCCGGGATCTCGCTGTATCGCTTGGCATTCTCAATGAACCGGGCAATATTGGAGCTGGAGTCTTTCAGTTCCTGAAGCCTTACGTCCATGGCAGGGAGCTGTTCCTGGATCTCTTTCTGCTCGGCGGTGTACTCCTGAGACAGGATGCGATACTGCTCGTCCGGGATGCGTCCAAGTACACTGTCCTCGTAGAGCCGTTTGAACAGCTTCGTCAGCTCGGCCTGGCGCTTCTGCATGGTGTCGATCTTCTTTTGGAGCATAGCGATCTCCTGCTGTGCCTCCTTGCCCTGCTTCTTGCGGATATGCTCTGCAAACCGCAGCTCATTCTGACGAGCGAAGTGTGTGACGCGGCGAATGTCATCCAACAGGATAGCATTAAGCTCTTGTTCCCGGATATAATGAGCGGAGCACACATCTTTGCCTTTCTTTTTGTAGGTGGAGCACATGAAGTTATTTTTTACCGCATCCATGGTGTGTGCTCGGTGCAGTACCATGGTGCCCCCACAGTCCAGGCAGTAGACCAGCCCGGAGAAGATATTCTGCTCGGCCATGTTGGCTCTGCGCCGCTTATGCTTGCGGATATCCTGTACGATCTCCCAGGTCTGTCGCGAAATAAGAGCCTCATGCGTATTCTCAAAGCGGAGCTGCTCAGACTCTGGACGCTCAATGCGCTTCTTGTTCTTGAAGGACAGGGTGGTGGATTTCAGGTTGATGGTGTGGCCCAGGTAGGTTTCATCCTCCAGAATGCCAGCGACGGTGTTGGTGGACCAGTTGTATGGCTGGGTGATATCCACTCCGGTCAGCTCCACTCCGTGCTTCTGGTAGTAGGAGTATCCAGGCGTTGGGATTTTGTCTTTCTTGAGCTGCTTTGCGATCTGGGCAGGACCCTTTCCGGAAACACAGAGGTCAAAGATGTAACGCACCACCGGAGCAGTCTCAGGATCAGGCACCATGTGCCGTTTGGGATCTGCCGGGTCCTTCATATACCCATAGCGGGGACGGGAGGAAACTCTGGCGCCAGTCTCAGCCTTAAGACGAACCACGGAGCGGCCCTTCTTGCTGCAGTCTTTGGCATAGAACTCGTTCATCAGATTCCGGAAGGGCGTGAAGTCATTGGTGGACTCGTACAGGCTGTCCACACCGTCATTGACGGCGATAAAGCGCACACCATAGCTCGGGAAGATGAGTTCCGTGTACTGACCCACCTGAAGGTACTCACGGCCCAATCGGGACATGTCCTTGACGATCAGTGTTTCCACCTGACCGTTTTCCATCAGCTCCATGACATGCTGCCAGCCCGGGCGGTTGAAATTCGTTCCAGAGTAACCGTCGTCATACAGGAAGAGGGTGTTGGTGAATCCTTTCTCAGCTGCATACTTCTCCAACAGAAGCTTCTGATTCTGGATACTGTTCGAGTCATCTGTCTTATTTGTTTTCTGTGTGTCCTCCTGGCTCAGCCGGCCATAGAGAACGGTATATTTTTCGTTGCTTGCCATTGTTACTCCTTTCCGGGCAAGCCGATACGGTAGTAACAAACATACCGCATCTCCTGCCTCAAGTCTATCCTCAAATCGAATCTTTTTCTAAATCACTGTCAATGATTTGGAGCATCTGTTCCGTAGGCGTTTTCGCTTTCTCTGCGGTAGAGAAGATGGATCGGACAAAGAATTTTCGTCCGCCCACGATCATCTCCCGGCGCAGTTCCATACCATGTTCCGTTTCGTGATAGAATGTATCCCGGTAGATCGGCGTGATCGTGTTTTCACCCCGGAGACCGATTGCTCGCTCTGGCAAATAACCGCCCAGGATACCCGTCTCCATGTACACTTCAAATTCACTTTTCATAGCGGTCCTTTCTCCTGAAACAAATTCGGGCAACAAAAATAGCAGACCGTCACATGGTCTGCTGCCAGGTTTGTTCTTCTTCGTGATCGTCCTGGGCGTGGCCTTGGGCGATTTTCTTTTGCTGCTGCTTGCGGAGCGTTTTCCTGTCTGTGTGCGGGCGCGTGGTGGTGCTGTCCATCACGGGAGCAGCAGACTGAGACTGCTCCAGACGGTACCCAAGCCCCACCACAGCAGAAGCAACGCTGCCGCTCCCATCAGCAGGACCGCCCATGTGGGACCATCCAGATGCGGCAGTCGCAGTCTGGGCAGCCTGATGCTGGGCAGAGAAAAACGCTTCTCTTTCTGTTTCCCAGCCTGTTCGCTCATCTGCTCCAGATGCTTCACCGCTTTCAGCAGCTCGTCCATCTGCGTCCGGGTCGGGAGCTGCGCCAGCAGTTCGCTGACTTTCTTGAGATAGCCAGTCTGTCTCTCGGTGTGGTATCCCAGTGTGTGGAGGTCGCTCTGCAGATCCTCCCACTCTGCTTTCGTAGGATGCACTTCGGGAGGCAGTGTCAGCTCCTGCGCCGGAGGCTGCGGCGTGGTCTGTACCATCTGCGTGGGCCGGTTCTTCTCCAACAGCTCGTCCATGGATAATTTCTGCTCTGATCCTGAATTCATATTCCATATTCTCCTTCAGATATTTGTCCCCAAACAGCAGGCGGTCACGGCACTGCCAGCCGCTGGGTGTAGTGTAGGTGATATTCCGCCGGGAGGTTTCCCAGCGTACCTTGTAGCCCTCGCTTTCCATCAGCGCAATGAATTCCTCACGGTTAGAGGCGTGGCGCATACAGTCGTTGATGATGTTCATAAGCTGCAGTTTTTTACTCTGGCCACGGGCGGCCGTGTGATACTCGCCGATGGACATGGTTTTGGTTTTCTGTTTCCTGTCCGCAGGCCGGAACACAGGAAGAGAAAACTCCATACAGACCTGATCGTTGCGCTGCCGCAGTTCTTGGAGCTGCTCCTTTGCGATGTGCAGCTTCCGGCCTGTATCGAAGTTGACGGAGTTGATGAGAAAGTGGGAATGAATGTGTTCCCGGTCTGTGTGGGTGCAGACCAGAACTTCATACCCCTCATAGTACTCAGCCAGTTTCAATGCCGCTGCATGAGCGGTGAGCGGGTTGATTTCTTCGCCTTTTGGGAAGCTCTGCACCATGTGGTAGAACAGCACACCATCGGTTTTGCGGTGCAGCCGCTTGGTGGTCATGAAGTCCGCGTAGACAGATTCCGGCTGGCAGTTGATGCCTGTGACCAACTGTTGACCGTCACACTCGGTTTTCTTGTTCTGCATGGTGTACCACATCACGGCTCCCATGCATCCGGTGCTCTGACCACGCTTGTAGTTAGTGAAGCTGATAATGGCCATCCTCACCACCGCTTTCGTTCCAGAATCAACCGGACAGCAGTGCAGAGTTCAGAGAACGCCTGGCGTACACTGTCCAGGTTGATCACCGTGATACGCCCCATGTGCGCCAAGGTGACGAGCTGATTCAGATTTCTGCCGATGGACTTCAGTTCCTTGAGCACTTCTTTTAGTCCATCGACGACCACAACCTGCTTTCCCAGACAGCAGGCTGTCACATAATCGCTCATAGACATCCCGGAGCGTTTTGCCAATTCCTTGATGGCCTCTCGGTCTTCGGATGCCATCCGAGTGCTGAACTTAATATCTTTTTTCATGTCGTTTCCTCCAAACCGCAGATAAAGTGGGTCCGGGCTTCTGTCCGGAAATTATGCGGAAGGCGGGCGGCGGCTGTGCCGGTGACCAGACAAACGCGATGCTGGCCACCTCCAAGGAGGTGATTCTCCCGTACCGGACACCCACGCTCCTTCTTCGACCACAAACGGCCCAACACGGCGTTTTTCTTGCTTTGCGGGGGTTTACTCGCCATACTCGGAAATCACCCGCAAATCGCCGCACAGCGCCCCAGCAGGGTCAACAGGGTCGACTGCCGGGACACCCTGGGCATCGTCACTTTCGGCACGGCGCAGCTCAACGAGCCGCTTTCCGTTGCTGCGGCGCACCACAGCTGAAATGCCGATTTTGCTTAGTGTGTCAAGGTTTTGCAGGATCTGTCGGGACACTTTCTTGGGTGAGATACGCTCCACACCCACAGGGTCGATTCGTTCAGACAGCTCCGTGGGAGTGCCGATAAATTCGGTTCGGTCACGCATCAGTACAGAGAGGAGATAAACGATGCGGTCGCCCAGCAGCTCCGGCTGTGTCCGGCTGTCCGACACCAGCTCCCACACATTTTCACCGTTGCGCTCCAGCGTCAACTCCCGGTATTCAATGTCACGGCCAATACAGGAGAGCTTTGCTCTGCCGCTGCCCCGCTTTTCTTCCACCAGCGTGAAGCTGGAATCCACCGCACCGCTGATGGCGGTGGTACCGGAGATGCGGTTGAACACATCGTCAGCTGATTCCTTGCGCAGATGATGAATCAGCAGGATGGCGATGCCGCGGGCATCCGCGATCCGCTTCAGTGCGGAGAGGTCGCGGTAGTCGTTGGCGTAGGTTGCGTCACGAGCCGGACGAACCATCTGCAGCGTGTCGATGATGACCAGTACCGTGTCCGGGTGGGCAGTGAGGAATGTTTCCACCTGCTCCTCCAGCCCCTGTCCAATGAGGGCGCACTCCGTGCAGAAGTGGACGCTGCTTGGTGCGTCCTCGGTGATCTCAAAGAGCCGGTTCTGGATACGGAGAACGGAATCCTCCAGGCAGAGATAGAGGGTAGTGCCTTGCTTCACGGACATCCCCCAGAAGGGTTCGCCCTTGGCTACCATGACGGACAGCCACAGGGCCAGCCAGGATTTGCCTACCTTGGGCGAGCCGGCCAGGAGGTGCAGCCCCTGTGACAGCAGCGTATCCACCACGAAGTTGAGCGGCGTCAGCGGCAGGCTCATCAGGCTCTCGCCGTCGATGGTTTGCAGTCGTTTTGTTTTACTCATCAGGATCATCTCCTTGTAAAAAGATAAGGACAGAGACCACGCGGCCATCGTGGCTCTTGTCCTTTCACTTGATTATTGGGGGGATTTTGATAAAATGAGAATATCGTAAGACAGGCCGAAAACAGATATAGGACAGAGGAGGTGGCCCTATGCCACTGGGGATCAGGCAGAACAACAATTTCCTTCACCTGACAATGGATGTCTGGCAGGATCAGATCTTTTGCCAAGAGACCGTCTACCCGGCCGGCCACTTTGCCGCCGAACTGTTGAATGTACCCGAGGAGACCATACGGGAACTTGTCACCCACGGCGGTGCCATCAGCCATCAGGTGGAGGCCCTGGCCTTGGCCGGGCGAGGTGAATTTATCAACCTGCTGGATGGGACCCGCGCCTCTCTGGAGAAGCTGCTGGATGCCCTGTGGCAATGTCCACCGTACAGCCTGATGGACAAAGGGCAGGAGCAGCACACATTGGAGGTGATGTTTTCCCCGGCATCCCACAACGATCTGCTGAAGCCGGCTTCGCCTGCTCGGGAATTTTTCTTCCGCTATCTGGTGGCTGCCTTCAGTATCCCCCTGGGCATCCAGCACTTTACCGTGGCGGCACGATATTTTGAGGAGGGCTATCTGCGGCGGCTGAAGAAACGGACAGAGACCTTCTTTGCCATGGCCGCCCACGACTGCTTCAACAGTGAATGGTTCTGGGATATGATGCGTGATTTGCCGGTACCGGATGTTGAGCCATTCACCATCACGCCGGATCTGAGATCCTCCTATGTCTTTGCCCGACACCCGAAACAGGAAAAGGAAACCGTATTTGTGAATCGGTATTTCTTTGACCATGCCATCAGCTTCTACATCTTTGACCTGATGAACGGACTGCAGCACGGCCATGCCCCCAGCCGGTGCTGTGGCTGCGGAACATACTTTCTCACCACAAACGGCCATATGCCGAAATACTGCGATGGCATTGCTCCCCAGGACCCCCGCATGACCTGCCGGCAGTACGGCGCCATGATGCGGCAGAAGGAGCAAAACAAGCAACACCCGGTCTACCGCCTGTTCACCACCCGCACCAACACCATCCGCAAGCACCACCAGAGAGGAAAGATCTCCGACGAGCTGCGCAAGGAAGCGCTGTATGTAGCGGAGAGCCTCCGGGATAAGGCGCTCATGGACAACGACTATGCCGCCAACGGCTATGCACACGATATGGAGCAGGAAACGCTCTACGAGCAGGCTAAACAGCGTTTAGGGCGGGAGGGCACGCCATGAGCATGTACCACAGCAACACACCCTGCCCCAGCAATGAGCAACTGGCCCAACGAATACAGGAAGGCGATCCGCAGGCCGCACCGCTCCTGCTTTCTCAAAACGAGGGATATCTGACCATGCTGGCCACAAGCTACTGCGAGCAGTTTTCTCAGGATTTTCTGGTGGATGACCTCAAGCAGGAGGGGGCGCTGGCACTGCTGGACGCGGCGACGCGGTTTGACCCATCCATGGGGACTAAGCTGCTGACCTATGCGACCTCCGCCATTGAGACCGCCATGCGGGACTGCGCCGCCCAAAGTTCTTTTTCTCTGTCCCTCCCGCTGGACCGTTACTACCAGCTGCGCCAGGTGGCGTTCCTCTATGCCACACACGAGCAGGACACTGAAGCAGATCTTCTGACCACCATTCAAGAGAAGTTGGAAGTCTCCGCCAAAGTAGCCAAGCGTCTGCTGGAGGAATACCGCACTGTGTTTCAGATCGAGTCGTTGGGTGAGCGTGTCTTTGATATTAGTTTTGGCGGTGATCCCGCCAAGGCCTATGACCGTTTCATGCGCCGGACGCGGCTTCTCCAGCGCATGGAGGAGGTGCTGAGCCCCAGAGAGCTGAATTTGGTGCGCTGCTATCTGGGGATTGGCCAGCCCGATGAGCAGGGCATGACCTTTCAGGAACTGGCCATCCGGCTGAACTACAACGGCCCCAGTGGTGCGGAGAAAGCGTATAAGAGCGCCATCCGGAAACTGAGAAAGCAGTTGAACGGCGGCGCATACGGTCAGTGGCTCTCCATCCAGAAAGCCATTCGCAAGGCCAGAGCGGATGCAGAGGCTGATCCTGGTTACTATGTACCGCAGCAGACGACCTGGATGGACGAAAAGGAACTGGCGGAGCAGTTTCTCTGTGAAGTTGTTTCGCTGATCCATGTCCATGAGATTTTCAGCGACGCATTGGAACAGAATTCAGAATAAGCAGTGCGGCACCAGGCTTTGTCCTGATACCGCACTGCTTTTCATTTATCCCATGATCCCGATTTTGTTGCCGTTCTCATACATGTCCTCGGCGTATTCCACATGGTTGGACCCCTGGCTTTCTACCCAGCCAAAGCCTGGCACATAGACCATGTTGTCCGGTTCGTTGTCAGGTACCGGGGCAGGCTCCGGTTCTTGCTGTGGTGTGGCATCCTGTTCAGAGGGAGCCTGTACTTCGCTCTCTGGAGGCGTTTGAGCAGGTGATGGCTCCGGGGTAATGTCAGCTTCCTCGACCAGTTCCGGCAGTGTTGCTTTCGTCTTTTCTTCCTCTGGCGATATGACTTCTTCCATCTCTGCTATCTCCGGAATTTCGGGCTGTGTGGCGATTACAGCGGCTGGCGTGGGCAGCGCGGGTGTTTCCCTGGCTGGCTCGTCCTGCGGCCACACAGCGGCACACAGGGCCAGACAGGCGGCAAACGCTGCAGTAGGGATAATTTGTTTCTTCATGTTGCTTCCTCCTTTTCGGACATGGAAAGAGCGCCCGATCTCTTCGCCGTACAGCGAGAGACTGAGCGCTCTTTTTCAAATTGATTCAGTTCCATGGAGAGCTGCCACGCCAGCTCAAATCCAGAGATAAAGCTGTCCATGGAGCGTTCTTCTGCCATCAGACTCTGGGCATCCATGATTCGCAGTACCAGCCGCCGTTCCGGCTTCTCCAGCACTTTGATCAGCACCTGGTGGCATTCTTCCACTTCCTGCTTCTGCTCCGAAAACTCGGGTGGGGTATAGAAGCAGTCGTACAGGTCTTTGAGTAGTGTTTTCATGCGTTGCACCTCCTGGTAGCAACACACCATACCACAGAACGAGGGGAATAGCCAACAAAATATTTTAAAAATCACTCGTAGAGCAAAAGCGTTTAGATTCGCGATAACTTTAATTCATGCAATCGAAACAACTCGCGAAAAAGCGAAATATGTTGAAAACAGATGTGGTTCGTAGTAGTATAATTTTATAAATCCTTCTTATTCGGGGTGAAACCATGAAAGTAACTTACAAAAAATTATGGGTCCTTTGCGCTGAACGAGAGATGAGCAAAGCTGAGCTACGCAAGCGTGCAGGACTTTCTTCTGCTACTTTCACTAAACTTCGCAAAAATCAAGAAGTAAATCTATCGGTTCTCCTTAAAATTGCAGATGTTATGAATTGTAATGCAGGAGAAATGATGGATTTTATCAGAGATGACACATCGGCTTACAATTCCGAGTCGTTGTAACAAGAACGAGGGTGACGAGGGATGCCATTAACTCATGTATGCGTGTGGGATTCTAAAATTGGATATCGTCGTATCACGGTAGAAGAGGCTTGCAAGATGTATCCCTATGGTGCGTCAGCACGAAGCGGCCATTTTGTGTGTGAATTATGCGCACAAAATGTTTTACTTACCGCCCCTGGTATGAATGTTCAACACTTCCGTCATGATCCGGCCTCTCCCAATAAAGAATGCGACGAACGCCAAGCCTCTTTTGATCCAAACTACGGTCGATCGCTACGAGCACTTAACAGCCATATAATGCCTTTGCGCCTTGTTGTAACGGGATCGATATTTTCTCTGCAATTAGGGTTCTTCTACCCTCCAGACAACAAGGCACACTGCGACAAAATTAAGATAGCCGGAGATTCACACCAAGTTTATGAGTACTCGTTTGAGCGAATTGAGCGGATTGGAACCACCTACTTGAGTGTTGGCTCTATTCCAAGCCAGATTTACTGTGTTGAATATATAAATGCTAATCCCGAATTAAGAAGATTTTGGTCCAACAATATACCGGGAATCAACCAGGCTGGCTCCTTCTTTGACGGACGAACTGGCCAGATTCTACAATCTGGCGGAAAGGCGTATGCCGGAAATTTCTATTATTTATTGCAACGACATCCAATATATACTTTCCCTGCAGATATCGAAGCAATAGAAATAGCCAAAACGCGCGCAAACTCTTTCAATAGTTGGTATTTATATAAAATTCGCATTAAAAAGTTTTCAGAACGCTCCGCAAAGTTCTTCCTTAAATATGCTATTTTCTTAACTGAAAAACCAACCAAATTCTATCCTATATGGCCAGCATACATCCAGGATCCGTATTTTATATACCACAACTCAGCGGAATTTTACTTCTATTTATGCGGTGATGATGCCGAACTGAAATCATACCCCGCAACTGCGAATGTGCTTGGTACTCAAGACGGGAAATTATACAAGCTCTATACCAGGGAAAGAGAACAGTTAATCTCACTTGGAAAATCTGGAGCATTGGGATTCTCCTATTTGGTAAAGCAACCCCTGCGCAAAAAGGCGCCGTTACCAGCAATAATCATATCTGATCATTCTGGCAACACGCTAAATGAAGAGAGCTATGCAAAACTCCCTAAATTAAAGTGCATATCAGTTTCTTGCCCGTATGATGGGAAGGCTGTGGTTCAAAGAAACGGTAAGACCGAATATATCTACAAGCTTTCTGGCGAGGAGCATTTAACAATCGACGAACTATCATTTGGCACAGAGATACATTTTTATCAAGGCTGCGACTACATTCGCTCCATTCGTTTTGAGCAGGAAACCGTCAACATGGATGTTATGTTGCTGGATGCTGTGCTTGTCAAAAAATTGAGTTCTTGCTCTGGCCCGATGATTCCTGTAACGCATGCAGTTGGAAGTTTTGTCAGTAAATTCTCGAAATATCCCCAAACGCAAAAATGGCTCTGCAAGGCTTTGCGGCGAGGCGAAATTTCCCGTACAGCTTTAAATTTGCTCAGGAAAACCATTCAAAATAATCCTGGGAGGGATAATGATGATTGACAATGAAGTTTCCTTCACATCACTGTGCTACATTACAGTAGATTACGAAGGGCGTATATGGCTGAACCGTTTAGCAGATGTGGAAGATGATATTTTACATACACCATTCAAGTCGGAACGGACGGATAACTATTTTGAAAACAGAGATAGACTGTACCGCAACGATGGGCCTACTGCGCTTGGAACGATCGGTATTTGGGAGTGGACAGCAATTCCTAATAGGGATAACCCAGCAATTGACTATGTCCAGTCGTACTATGTCAAAGACTACTCGCCGGTACGTGTAGTAGTTCTTATGGCAAAGTCTTTAGACGAAGTGGTTGAACAACTTCAGAATGGAACTGCTCGTACACAAGCTTACTTTTGCGATACACTTTTTTGCTATGAACCTAAATGGGGGCAGTTCGCAGGCGTACTGTGTCGTGCAAATGAGTTCAACATTTCGGATCGATGTGCAAAACTTTCGGAAACTGTCTACTCCCTGCCAAGCTACACAATTTCCTCCGGGGATATCTATAATTGGGATGATCGTAACCTAAGATTTCTAAAAACACTTCAGCTGGGAGAGCCTTCTGGATATGTTTCAATAGGAAATACAGACGAGGTTATTCGCACGCTCATTCTTGAACGCACCACATGGCCTTTGTTTAAGGAGTGTATTGGTGCCACCAAGGCTGAATGGAAACATTGCAAACTTCTTCTTGAGAAGATTTGCGGAGAATCTTTGTACGACGCGATTGTTCAAAAACTAAATTGTACTCTGGACCAAGCAAAACAGACAGTTGATGATTTTGTTAATCGAGCAGATGCATTGATTAAAGTCGGCGATATCGATGTTAATGTGTTGGCTGAAATTGCAAAGAATCACGATGAATTAAGAGAATTATGCGAAAAAGCCGTATCCGTGGAATGGCATAATTCTCATGCTGCTGAAATTGCCAAAGCTGAGGCAGAAGTTTCAGAAATGGAAGAAACAATATCCATTGCAAAAAAGCAGCATAGTGAACTACTTGCAGAAATTGCCACAAAACAAGGTGAACTTGATCGGTTACTTGCAGAGATAGCGCAATATGAATCGATTGGAAAAGAAACGCTGGTCGCAGTGCGCCAGAAAATTGCTGACGCGCAAAAAGATATGGCAGGATTCATTGCTGATATTTCTGTTTTTCTGCCTCAGTCAAATGCAACCTTGCCGTATGGGAATCCACCTGCCTCATGGCAATACAGCAGTACCAGTGGCCAATATTCTGATGAGGATATTGAACTCGCAGAAAGCTGGCGCAATGAATATGATGCAATCTATCAGAATTTGTCATGTGCGTTGGGCATTGAACCAGACTTCTGCTCAATGCTCACTGCTTTTCTGTATGCAACCCATATCAACAATGTGCCAACTTTGATTGCAGGCCCTGGGGGACAGGATATTGCTGAGGTGCTGTCTGTTTCGATGTACGCAAACGGAGCAGGACAATTGACTTTAGGAGATGAATGTGACCTTTCTATAGTGGAAAGAATCAGCGAGGCTGACGATCCTATTGTGTCGGTTCAAAATATGTTCGGAAAAGGGTGGACGGATGCATTACCGCAGAAGTTTACAAGACTCAAAAAGCAGATAATCTGGACCCATCCATATGTCGAGGATATGCTTATTGAGCCGAAAGGCCTTTATAATTACATGCTCCCCGTCCTGAGTGAATGTTTTATAGGAAGTTTACCTGCTCTCGAGACATGGCCAAGTAAACGCGCTGAGAAGTTCCAACCATATGTTTCTGAGGAAAAACAGTCTCTCCGGATATCTGCATTTAAGCGTTTGGGCCTTAGCAAACTCCTATTGGGCCAGTTAACCCGTGTCCTGTCCGATGCAAAATGCATTTTGGAGAATCCCGCAAAAGATAAGGACTTGGAACTGCTCTTTGGTGTGCTTCCTCTCTGCGTACTTACCGGGAGATTGGATGTCTTAAAGGATGTTATTGAAGGCGAGAGCGGAATCTCCAGTTCGGTAAAAGCTGAAGTTGCAAGATATATTGAGGAAGAGTGAACGATATGATAAACGACCTAATTGTTTCAATTGGAAGGCAATTAAATATTCCGCAGTCAGATGACAACGAATGGGTTTGTCGGGTCGTTTATAGTGTTGCTGGGCAAATGGCTCTCGCTTCGCTTTGGGATCACACCGAGGATGGAGGTTCAGTTTCTATTCAGCACTTCAAAAGCAGAATTGGCCAGATTTTTGATGCTTATGAAGGCATTTATCCGAAGATTGGATTTCTCCTCCCGCATGACAAGACGGATTTGATTGAGGAAATGTACTCTATCTATCTGCGAAATGGGTTCTTTTATCATTCCGCTTATCAAATATCCCCAGCCGCTCTTGCAACTGGAGGAAATGGGGATCTTGTTCTTCACAGAGGTATTTCACCTGACTTGAAGTTATTTATGAGCGGATTGGGTTTCTATTCCGTTCAAACTTCAACTTCCGACAGGACAATATCATCAATGTTTGGTTTGCAGAAGCAGTCGTTTGAAAGCTATCTCGAAGAACTGTTGGCGCATTGCGAATGGGAACAAATAGAATGGCCAGATAACTCAGAGTTTCTGCGGCTTGATCCTCCATTTAAATGGGGGTATTGGCAACAGATTCCCGAAAAAAATGACCATATATCCCTTGCAAGATATGGTGAACCAAATAAAATTTTTGTATTTTATCGATACAGTAATGGGGTATTTCTGAATACACCGATTCCAGAATGGAGAATGCGGGACTATTTTTCAAATGTTCCAGGCAACCACGGCGAATATAGAAGGATTGCAATATCACTTCTAAAAAAACATGAAACACTTCCAGAAATCAAAACGAAGGCAAAGGGAAGTCTGATAGAAATCAAACTTGGCTATCGTCTGCCACCTTCGGAAGAAAACTTCTTCAAACTCTATAGCTGGCCTGTGCGATATGATTTTACATCAAAAACGCCCCAAGTCTTTACAAGAATGATGGCAAGGCAAATCTATCCTATGTTCAAACATGAGTTGGAATCAATGGGTTACTGCTTTGTGGAGGAATGATTATGTCCAATGGTGCAAACGGAGTTCACTTGCAACTGCGTGAAGCTCTGGAAAACTATATAAAGTCGCAATATTTTGGGAAGTCGCCTATCTTGCTGTCCGCTGCACAAAATAAGCTGAATCAAGAAGGTGTTCTTTATCAAAAACCGTATGTTGAATCATCACCTGCTTACAAAAGTACGACAAACGGAATCCAGTCATCTCCCAAGTTACCTGATTGGCTGAAAGACTATTTTAAGGCGCTATCAGATGCCAATCTTGGCGTATACCCATCACCTTTTTGTCACCAAATTTCCGCTTTGGAAGCGGCATTTGAGGGTCAGGATCTGTTTGTGTCAACAGGTACAGGCTCTGGTAAGACGGAATGTTTTATGTGGCCCTTGATGGCAAAACTTGCTTCAGAAGCAAGAAATAGCCCAGATAGCTGGGCTATGCGTGGCGTCCGAACGATTATCATGTATCCTATGAACGCCCTGGTTTCTGACCAGATTAGTCGTTTGCGCCGTTTGATTGGTGATCCAGACCACCGATTTATAAATATATTCCGCACCGCATGTGGAAATAATTCCCGCCGCCCTCAATTCGGCATGTATACCGGAAGAACTCCTTATGCAGGTAAGGAGCCCCGACGTAATGAGGACCGTTCACTTGCGGCAACATATTCCCGTATGGTCAATCCTGAAAACGATGAAGAAAAAGCTTTTTTAGAGAAACTCATTAAGGACGGAAAACTACCGGCCAAAGAAAATTTTGATGAATTTCTTGAAAAACTCTATAACGGAAAACATATTCCGAACGATGAGGATGCAGAACTGGTAACTCGTTTTGAAATGCAGCAATTCTGCCCCGATATTTTGATTACAAACTACTCCATGCTTGAATATATGCTTCTTCGGCCAAGAGAGCATAAAATATGGTCAGATACTCAGGCATGGCTAAATGCAGATCCGAATAATAAGCTTCTATTTGTCATTGATGAAGCGCATATGTATCGTGGTTCTGCAGGCGGCGAGGTATCATTGCTCATACGGCGTTTATTCCACCGTTTGGGCATTGATCGCAGTAGAGTTCAATTTATATTGACTACCGCAAGTATGCCCAACAATAACGAGAATGACAGGAAGGCCGTCAGGACATTTGCAAATGAATTGACTGCATCTGACGACATGCATCCGTTCTGTTATCTCACTGGCGAACGAGAGGAAATAGGCAGCGGAAGTGCAGTTCATATTCCCTTCAGTAAATTTAAAGAATCTATTCCGGATGCGTTTGAGGGCGATGATCCCGAGCGCCTTATGGCACTCAATGGATTTTGGACAGGTATTGCCAATAGTCCTGCTCCATTCGTTTCCTCTGAAGATGCATACCAATGGCTATACGGCCATTTGGTAGACTATGTACCATTCTGCCAAATGTTCAAACTTTGCCGCGGAACAGCAGTCTCTTTACAAGAATTAGCGGAGTCTATCTTTCCTGATAACAGTTTAGAAGATGCCCTGCACGCTGTCAGTGTTATGCTTTCAATCGCACCTTTGGCGCGCAGCGAAAGTGGAAGTGTTCTGTTTCCAGCAAGAATGCATATGCTTTTTCGTGGAATCAAGGGCGTTTACGCTTGTACTAATCCAGACTGTCCTCATTCGCACACGGAAAATGGATTAACATTGGGTGAGGTCTATTTTTCGGATGGTAATCTTACTTGCAAAGAATGCGGAAGCACGATTTATGAGTTATACAATGATCGCCGGTGCGGTAGTATTTTCTTCAGAGGTTTTGTGCTGAAGCAAGATTTTGAAGCCAGAAGACGTACATACCTCTGGCATCAACCTGGTATGATAAATGAAGATGAGGTTAAAGAAATACATCTTTTCATTCCGTCTGCAGGTTATCGATTGCCGGAACGTCAAGGACAGAATAAAATTTCGCCTTGCTACTTAGATGTTCAAAGCGGCTTCATCGACTTTTCTGATGATTCCTTGGATGGAAAGCAGGGCATCAGAAAGCTGTATTATAGCGGCTTCACAGCAAAGGCCCGACCGGACATTCTGACATTTTCCACCTGTCCGCATTGTCGGCATGAACTATCTAAGATGCAACTGACCTCTTTTAATACAAGAGGCAACCAGTCCTTCTTCAATCTGATTAAAGCGCAATTCCAAGCTCAACCTGCGGTTCCAGGGAAAACAGGCGATCCCGATCGACTTCCAAACGAGGGGCGGAAAGTTCTGCTTTTCTCAGATAGCCGCCAACGTGCAGCTAAGCTGGCAAGAGATATGTCTGACGCATCTGATATGACTGCGGCCCGACAGCTTGCGGTGCTTGCCATTGATCGAATGGAACACGAAGTTACAGAGCAGTCCATGAACTATTTCTATGACTACTTTGCAATGGTAGCTGTGGAGCATCATGTTCAAATTTTCCATGATAGCGAGACAGAAAAACAACGAGAACGGTTAATTGAGCATGGAACACAGGCACTGAAGAATTACACACGTGCAAGGAAACGTGGGCAACAGTACACTCCTCGCTTCACCATTGATAATGCGCCCACCCAAATGAAGGAACAGCTCATTCGCTTTTATTGTGGGGGATATAATACGCTGGTTGATTCAGCCCTCAGTTGGATAGAACCTACGGATGCTGCAAAATGGGATGCACTTGATGCGTTAGAGGAAGCAGGGATCGAAGTAAGTGAGGAAGAATTCATGGAATTCTTTAACGCATGGATTCTTTCAACTTGTGACACTTCGGTGATCCTTGGACATACCATCCCGGATGTGATTCGTGAAAAAGTGCGTCCAAACTATGTGGGATATGGCATTGATAAGAACAAAAAGTTTTCTACCGATATCCGCGAAATAATGGGATGGAGCGATAATGATTCTGTTGCTGCAAAGTGGAGCCAAATTTTGCGGGAAACATTTATGGATGAAGGTTCGTCTTCCAACGGAAAGTATTATATTGACCTTTCTCGTATAAAACCGCGCTTTGATTTAGAACACACGTGGTTCCGTTGTGAACGCTGTTCAGAGCTCACGCCGTATTTACTGAAAGGGAAATGCCCAAGTTGTCAGTGTGAAAAGATTCATCCCATGACAACGGAAGAAATTGATGCATTGGATTTTTGGCGTAAGCCCATTGAGGATGCGCTTCAAGGTGACACCATTCGTGTAATTGATACCGAAGAACATACTGCACAACTTTCCCATAAAGATCAGCGGGATGAACTCTGGTCCAGAACAGAGCAGTATGAGCTACGGTTTCAGGATTTTTTGCAGAACGGCGAAGCGCCTGTCGATATTCTAAGCAGCACGACTACAATGGAAGTAGGTATCGATATCGGATCGTTGGTTGCTGTCGGTTTGCGGAATATTCCTCCTATGCGTGAGAATTATCAGCAGCGTGCTGGTCGTGCAGGCCGTCGCGGCTCAAGTCTGTCTACCATTGTTACTTTTTGCGAGGATGGACCACATGATTCACTGTACTTTTCCAACCCAGTACCTATGTTCAGAGGCGATCCCAGAAAACCGTGGATTGATATCAGCAGCGAGAAAATCACCCAGCGACATCTTGGTATGGTTGCACTTCAAACCTATCTGAGAGAGAAATCTAACAGTTTGGATGCTATTCCCGCCATTGAATTTCTGGATGAACACCTACAGCCTTTCAGCAGCTTTTTGGCAATCTTTGAAATTAGCAAAGATGATATTCTTGTGCCCGTTGGATCCAAAGGTGCATTAGGTAGCTACAAAGATGAACTTGAAAAATCTCTGTCGGCGCTGAAGCAAAAACGAGATGATCATCCTGAATTGTTTGAAACAGATGATAGCAGTGATTCTGGGAAAAAATCGCTTTTGGATGCGCTTTATGAAGAGGGTGTTATACCTACCTATTCTTTCCCCAAAAATGTTGTTAGCACATATATTTCCGATGTCAGCGGGAAGGTAAAATATCAGGTTGAACGAGGGTTGGATGTTGCAATTGGTGAATATGCGCCTGGCAGAGCGATTGTTGTTGATAAGACGACCTACCAGATTGGTGGTTTGTATTATCCCGGAGGAGAGCGGAGCGAAAGAACTGCTGCATCTCCAGCCAAAGCATTTATTCAGGATGCAAGCTACCGAAAAAGCATTCGTACCTGCAGTCAGTGTGGTTGGTTTGGCTTAGAAGAGGATAACCCTGATACTTGTCCTTTCTGCGGCAATAAAGCATTGACAAATATGTTGCCAATGCTACGCCCATGGGGATTCGCACCACGAAATGCCACATCCATTGAAACGGCACAATTGAATGAAGAATACTCAGCAACTCAGCAACCTCTATATTCCACACTACCCGATGCAGATGATGTTACGGCGGTTAATGGATGTGCCAACATCCGAATGGCTGTTCGTCCCAATCAGCGAATCATCATGCTTAACAATGGTGTTAGTGGTAAGGGATTCACAATCTGCTGCGACTGCGGTGCTGCAATGCCCGGAGATGACCCTGCGGTTCTTAAGGATGTTTTGCGTCCGTATAGATCCAAATTCATCAAAACACGTTGCAAGCATAGCGATACAATCAATGTGAATCTTGGATATGACTTTGTTACAGATATGCTTGTTCTGGAATTTGCTTTGGATCGACAGCAGATCGATATTAATCCCACCAGGAATTCTTGGCTTAACCGTGCTGGACAGTCTCTTGCAGAAGGCCTGCGCTTGGCAGCATGTCAGGAATTGGACATTGAATTTACAGAGCTTGTGACTGGTTTTCGTGTTCGACAAAATCGCAATGGAGATTTCGTTGATATCTACTTGTATGATAGCCTTTCAAGTGGTGCAGGTTATGCTGTTAGCATTGAATCCTCTATTCGACAGCTACTTACCAAAACTCGAGAACTTCTCGAAAGCTGTACCTGTGACAGTGCTTGCCACAGGTGTCTAAAGCACTATCGAAATCAATACATCCACAGCGTTCTCGATCGTAAAGCCGCACTTGATTTATTGAACTGGGGAGAAACAGGGGCAAGAGTATCTGCAATCCCATACGAAAAACAGCAGTATCTTTTGAAATCCTTGGAACAAATTCTCCAGATTTCCGGCATACATATCGATGTTAATCACGAATCAGTTTGGGCAGAGGGGCGCTATAGCAAAAAGAAAGTAGTAGTATATCCGGCTATGTGGACAAAGCCATTAGAAGAAAACACCATTTTTGTGAGTGATGCGCATTTGAAATATGCTAAACCCTATGCATTAAAAACGATTTTAGACAGCCTATAATATGAATAGCCGCAAGCCATCACACGATAGCTTGCGGCTATTCCGTTTGTTCCGTACCGGTAGTGCCCCTGGGGATTCAGTTTGTTTCCCTATGAGATGGAGCCCTTCCAGGGCCTGTCTTTTTTTGAAAAGTTTTGTGATTTTTTTCACGTTTATGATTGCATTTCTCCCAGGGCTATGTTATACTCTTGACAAATCAAAGTCATACAACCACGATGACATCATACAACAAAGGGAAATACGGGAGGAGATCACCATGAGCTACCAGGAAGTTTACAAACAGAAGCTGACCACGGCGGACGAGGCGGTCAAGGTCGTCAAGTCCGGTGACTGGGTGGACTACGGCTGGAGCGTCTGCACCGCGGACGCCCTGGACAAGGCCCTGGCCCGGCGGGGCGAGGAGCTGACCGACGTGAAGATCCGGGGCGGCATCCTGACCCACCGGCCCGCCATCTTTGACGTGCCCAACGCGGCGGAGCATTTCTGCTGGAACTCCTGGCACATGAGCGGCATCGAGCGCAAGGCCGTCAACGAGGGCCTGGCCTATTACATCCCCCTGCGGTATTCCGAGCTGCCGGGGTACTACCGCAACTGCATCAAGACCCTGGACGTGGCCATGTTCCAGGTGGCCCCCATGGACGCGCACGGCTGGTTCAACTTCGGCCCCGGCGGCTCCCACCTGAAGGCGGTGTGCGAGTGCGCCAAGACCGTCATCGTGGAGGTCAACAAGAACATGCCCGTGTGCCTGGGCGGGTTTGAGAACTGCGTCCACATCAACGACGTGGACATGATCGTGGAGGGGGACAACCCCGTTCTGGATGAGCTGGGCGGCGGCGGAGCCGCCAGCGACGTGGACATGGCGGTGGCCAAGCTGGTGGTGCCGGAGATCCCCGACGGCGCCTGCCTGCAGCTGGGCATCGGCTCCATGCCCAACGCCATCGGCAAGATGATCGCCGAGAGCGACCTGAAGGACCTGGGCGTCCACACGGAGATGTACGTGGATGCCTTCGTGGACATGTCCAAGGCCGGCCGCATCACCGGACTGCGGAAGCCCTTTGACCGGGGCCGGCAGACCTACGCTTTCGCCGCCGGCACCCAGAAGCTGTACGACTTCATCAACAACAACCCCGAGTGCATGGCCGCCCCCGTCAGCTATGTGAACGACATCGCCCGGGTGTCCCAGATCGACAACTTCATCTCCATCAACGGCGCCGTGGACATCGACCTGTACGGCCAGGTGTCCTCCGAGTCCTCCGGCACCCACCACATCTCCGGCGCCGGCGGCCAGCAGGACTTCGTCATGGGCGCCTACCTGTCCAAGGGCGGCAAGAGCTTCATCTGCTGCTCCTCCTCCTTCGTGGACAAAAAGACCGGCCAGCTGAAGTCCCGGATCCGGCCCACCCTGCTGGAGGGCTCCGTGGTCACCGCCACCCGCACCAACCTCCACTATGTGGTGACGGAGTACGGCAAGTTCAACGTGAAGGGCAAGTCCACCTGGGAGCGGGCCGAGGGCCTGATCTCCATCGCCCATCCCCAGTTCCGGGAGGAGCTGATCGCCGAGGCGGAGAAGATGCACATCTGGCGCCGCTCCAACAAGAGATAAGCTCCCTGTGACAAGGGCCGGACGGCTGGCTGCCGTCCGGCCTTTTTCCGCGGCTTGCCGCCGGTGGGATGCCGGTTTGTCCGCCGGGTATGGACGGCCGGACCCCTGTTTTTTCGCCGGAGGGCTGGAAAAATGCTGCAAAATAGTAAAAAAATTTCAAAATGCGCTTGTAAACCGATTCATAAGCCGTTATAATGATAGTTGTGAAAACAGAAAAGTGGAGAGAGTGAGAGCGGGTTCCAGGCACCGCCCGGCGGAAGTGGGAAGGAGTTTACCATGTTCAGCGTTGGGGATCTGGTCGTTCATCCAATGCACGGGGCCGGCGTGATTGACGCCATTGTTCGGGAAAAGGTCGCGGGGAGTACACAGGATTACTATGTGTTCAAGATGCCGGTGGGTGGACTGCTGCTGAAGATCCCCACCGCCAACAGCCAGGCCATCGGGATCCGCTCCATCATCCAGCGGCCGGAGGCGGAGGCGCTGATCGCGGCCATCCCCTCCATGCCGGTGGAGGAGAACAGCAACTGGAACAAGCGCTACCGGGAGAATATGGCCCGCCTGAAAAGCGGAGACCTGTACGAGGTGGCCCGGGTCATCAAGGGCCTGCTGTACCGGGAGCGGCGGCGGGGCCTCTCCAACGGGGAGCGGAAGATGCTCCACAGCGCCAAGCAGATCCTGCTGTCGGAGCTGGTGCTGGCAGAGGACAGCGGCTATGAGGAATTGGAGAAGCGGGTGGAGCGGGCCATGTTCCAGTCCCCCGTCTCTCCGGGTTGATCAGGTGTTCGCGGGCAGCGGTCCGCGAACATTCTGCTGTTTCGGGAACCTTCCCACGGAGGTCGGATCATGGGATTTTTCAAAAGATTCCGGGAGGCCCAGCGCCCCCGGTGCGCCGCCCTGGTGGCGGCGGCGGGCAGCTCCTCCCGGATGGGGGGCGTCAACAAGCTGCTCCAGCCCCTGGACGGGGTTCCGGTGCTGGCCAGGACGCTGACGGCCCTCCAGCAGGCCCGGCGGGTGGACACCATCGTGGTGGCCGCCCGGGAGGAGGACTTCCTGACCATCTCCCAGCTGTGCAGGACCTATGGTATCACCAAGTGCGCCAAGGTGGTCCGGGGCGGGGAGAGCCGGGCCCACTCGGTGCTGCTGGCGGCCCTGGAGGCGGGGGAGGACGCGGAGCTGCTGGCGGTGCAGGACGGTGCCCGCCCGCTGGTGACGCCGGACCTCATCGACGCGGTGGCGGAGCAGGCGGCCCAGCGGGGCGCGGCGGCCCCGGCGGTGCCGGTGAAGGATACCATCAAGGCCGTCCGCAGCGACGGCACGGTGGCGGAGACCCTGGACCGGAGCGTCCTGCGGGCGGTGCAGACGCCCCAGATCTTCCAGCGGGACCTGCTGAAGGCGGCCCTTCAGGCGGCCATCGAGGGGAACATCCCCGTGACGGACGACTGCTCCGCCGTGGAGCGGATGGGCAAGCGGGTCTATCTGGTGGAGGGGGACGAGGAGAACCTGAAGATCACCACCCCGGTGGATCTGATCCTGGCGGAGGCCATTCTACGGGACAGGGAGGAGCGGCGATGACGAATCTGCGGATCGGACATGGATATGACGTCCACCGGCTGACGGAGGGCCGGCGGCTGGTGCTGGGGGGCGTGAACATCCCCTGGGACCGGGGACTGCTGGGCCACTCCGACGCGGACGTGCTGACCCACGCGGTGATGGACGCCCTGTGCGGCGCCGCCAAGCTGGGGGACATCGGCAAGCTGTTCCCGGACAGCGATCCCCGCTACGCCGGCATCTCCAGCCTGGAGCTGCTGGGGCAGGTGGCGGCACTGCTGAAAGCGGGCGGCTGGTCGGTGGTGAACATCGACGCCACCCTCATCGCCCAGGCCCCCAGGGTGGGGCCCTACCGGGGACAGATGGAGTCCAATCTGGCCGCCGTCCTGGGAGTGGAGGCGGACCGGGTGAACGTGAAGGCCACCACGGAGGAGCACCTGGGCTTCACCGGGGACGGCTCCGGCATGGCGGCCCACGCGGTGGCGCTGCTGGAGCGCATTTCCTGAGCGCGGAAAAGGACACGCCTGCGGGCGCGTCCTTTTGCTATGCGGAGTCGGCGCATGGGGCCGTTCCCGCGCCCAGGTCCGCTGCGGGCGGAAGTGCGCTGCACATCCGGCCTCCCGCCCCATACAATGGGGAGAGAGGAGGAGTGTCTGTGGAGCACTATTTGATCATCGCCCGCTCGGTGACCTACGCCCAGCGGATGCAGCGGGCCCTGGCCCGGGCGGGGATCCGCTGCCGGATCTTCCGGGCCCCCCGGGACCTGACGGACCGGGGCTGCGCCTATGCCGTGCAGATCGCGGACTCCGCCCTGACGGCTGCCCTGACGGCCCTTCACAGGGAGTCTCTGGACCCTGTTCAAATATTTCTGACCCAGCGGGGGACGTATCAGGAGGTGAGACCGTGATCTACCTGGACAGCGCGGCTACCACCTTCCAGAAGCCCCGGTCCGTGGTGGACGCCATGGCGGAGGCCATGGCCACCATGAGCTCCCCCGGCCGTGGGGGCTATCCGGCGGCCATGCGGGCGGCGGACGCCGCCTTCGACTGCCGGACGGAGCTGGCGGAGCTGTACCATCTGCAAAACCCGGAGCAGGTGGCCTTTACCCTGAACGCCACCCACGCCCTGAACATCGCCATCAAGAGCCTGGTGCCCCCTGGCGGCAGGGCGGTGGTCTCCGGCTACGAGCACAATGCCGTCACCCGGCCCCTGGAGGCCCTGGGGGCCCGGGTGTCCGTGGCGGCGGCGCCGCTGTTCCGCCCGGAGGCGGTGCTGGAGGCCTTTGACCGGCTGGTGGTCCCCGGCGTGGACGCGGTGATCTGCAGTCATGTGTCCAACGTGTTCGGCTTCGTCCAGCCGGTGGAGGCCATCGCCGCCCTGTGCCGAAAGCGGGGGGTGCCCTTTGTCATCGACGACTCCCAGGCCGCCGGGGTGCTGACCCTGGACATGGCGGCCCTGGGGGCGGCCTTCATCGCCATGCCGGGCCACAAGGGGCTGTACGGCCCCCAGGGTACCGGGGTGTTGCTGTGCGGGCAGGACGTTTCCACCCGCACCCTGCTGGAGGGCGGCACCGGCAGCCTTTCGGAGCAGCAGGCCATGCCGGACTTCCTGCCGGACCGGCTGGAGGCGGGCACCCACAACATGCCCGGCATCGCGGGGCTGCTGGCGGGGGTCCGGTTCGTCCGGCAGCTGGGGCCGGAGGCCATCTGCGCCGAGGAGCGGCAGCTGGCCGCTCTGGCGGCGGAGGGCCTGCGGCGGATTCCCGGCCTCCGGGTGTACGCCCTGCCGGACATGGCGGCCCAGACGGGGGTGCTGTCCGTCGTCCCGGAGCACCTGGACGCGGAGGCCCTGGGAAATGCCCTGGCGGAGCGGGGCATCGCGGTGCGGGCGGGGCTCCACTGCGCGCCCCTGGCCCACCGCACCGCCGGGACGCTGGACACCGGCTCCGTGCGCATCAGCTTCTCCCACTGGAACACCCGGGAGGAGGTGCACCGCCTTCTGGCGGCCATTGGGGAAATCTGCCAGTGATTTTCTGAACAGACCGTGAATTTTAGCCCTGTTTACCTTGCATTCTACTGGCAGATTTTATATAATCTAAGTATTCATGTCACGGCCTGAAAGGGATGATGTCGTCCAATGGATTTTATCACGTTCTCCACGCTGCCCGGGATCATCGGCAGGTATCTGATGATGCTGAAGATCACGGACATCCTGGATATGGCCATCATGGTCTTTGTCTTTTACAAGATCCTGACGCTGATCCACAGCACCCGGGCCGCCAGCCTGCTGAAGGGTGTGCTGGTGTTCCTGGCGGCGCTGATGCTGTCCACCATTCTGAATATGAACAGCATCAACTTCATCATGGATCAGCTGGTGCGCTGGGGCGTGGTGGCGCTGATCGTTCTGTTCCAGCCGGAGATCCGGCGGATCCTGGAGGACGTGGGCAGCCGCCGCTTCATCGCCTTCTTCACCCGGACGGAGGCCGGCAGCGCCGTGGAGCAGGCCATCGACCAGACGGTGCTGGCCTGCACGGAGATGTCCCAGACCCGCACCGGCGCCCTGATCGTCTTTGAGCGGGAGAACCTGCTGGACGACATGGTCCGCAGCGGCACGGTGCTGGATGCGGCGGTGTCCAGCGAGCTTTTGAAGAACATCTTCTTCGTCAAGGCCCCCATGCACGACGGCGCCGTCATCGTCCGGGACGGACGGGTGCTGGGCGCCGGGTGTATGCTGCCCCTCAGCAAGAACGTCAACCTCTCCCGGGATCTGGGGATGCGCCACCGGGCCGGTATCGGCATGAGCGAGAACTCCGACGCGGTGGTGGTCATCGTCTCGGAGGAGACCGGGTCCATCTCCGTGGCCATCGGGGGAATGCTGAAGCGCCACCTGAAGCCGGAGACACTGGCTAACATCCTGCGGAACGAACTGCTTCCGCAGGAGGTCGGGGAGGACAAGCCCAAGTTCAGCCTGATGAATCTGCTGCGGGCCGGAGGCACGGGAGGCGACGACCATGAAAAGTAATCCCAAGCAGAAGGCGCTGTATCTCACCCTGTGTATCCTGGCGGCCATCGTGGTGTGGATCTTCGTGGACAACTACGGCAATAATGGCGGCCCCAATATCAAGACCAAATGGTTCCGGGACGTGCCTGTCACCTACACCGGCGAGACCGTGCTGACCGAGCGGGGCTTCATGCTGCTGGACGAGGGCACGGTGACCACCGTGGACCTGGAGATGCGGGGGACCATGATTGACCTGGCCATGCTGGACAAAGACTATATCCGGGTGACGGTGGATCTCTCCAACGTGAGCCGGACGGGGGTGCAGACCGTGACCTCGGTGATCTACGGCTACACGGAGGAGTATTTCCGCCAGAACGTCACCGTCAGCGACCGGACGCCCTCCACCATCACCATCAATGTGGCGGAGCTGTACCACAAGACGGTGGACGTCCGGTGTGAGCTCACCGGCAACGTGGCGGAGGGCTACTCCGCCGGGGAGCTGCAGATCAATCCCACGCAGATCGAGGTCCGGGGGGACCAGGCGGACGTGGACGCCGTCAGCTACGCCAAGGTGACGCTGGACCTGGGGGAGGACGCCACCTCCACCGTCACGGAGGACCTGCCCATCCAGTTCTATGACGCCAATGACCAGCTGCTGGAGGACACCAGCCTCCAGACCACGGAGGAGACCATCCGGGTGACGCTGCCGGTGTACGTGACCCGGGAGCTGATGCTGACCATGGACTTCCGGGAGTCCGCCGGCGCCCGGATGAGCAACGTGACCTGGCGGATCGAGCCGGAGACCATCCTGGTGTCCGGCCCGGCGGAGGTGCTGAACAATATGGACAGCATCGTGCTGGACGAGTTCGACCTGGCCAGCCTGGGCAGCACCACCAACTACAGCTACGCCATCCCCATCCCGGAGGGGTGCGAGAACCTCAGCGGCGTCACCCGGGCGACCCTGCGGATCTCCTTCAACGATCTGCAGCGCAGCACCGTGACGGCGTCCAACTTCATTCTGACCAACGCGCCGGAGGACCGGAGTGTGGACCTGCTGACGGAGCAGCTGTCCGTGGGAATCTTCGGCACCAGCGCCGACGTGGCGGCTATCACGGAGGACAACATCCTGGTGACCGTGGACCTGTCAGACTTCGGCTCCGCCGTGGGCACCTACACCGTCCCGGCGGAGGTGACGGTGGTGGGCCGGGACGTGGGCGTCTCCGGCGGACCCTACCGGGTGCGGGTCACCATTTCCGAACAGAGCACAGACCAGCCGGCGGAACCTGACACCCCCGCCGGAGAGAACCCAGATACAGGAGACGAGACAACATGACACAGATCGCAACAGTTGAACGGATTTTGGATACGGACCACGCGGAGATCTCCGTGCCCCGGAAGTCCGCCTGCGGACACGACTGCGAGGAGTGCGCCGGCTGCGGCGTCTCCGGCGCGTCGGTGTACGCCAGGGCGGTGAACCCCATCGGCGCCCAGCCCGGGCAGAAGGTGGTGGTGGAGAGCAGCACCAAGAAGATGCTGCGGATCGTGGTGCTGGTGTACCTAATCCCGGTGGTGCTGTTCCTGGCGGGGTACGTGATCACCTCCCTGGTGACGGCCAGCGTGGGCGTGCAGTACGCGGTGGCGGGGGCCGGCTTCGTGCTGGGCATCGTGTTCGCCATCCTCTACGACCGCAGGCTGCGGGCAAAGGGCGGGCTGTCCTTTACCATCGTCCGGCTGTTTTAAGGGGGCGTGTTCGGCTATGTGCGGCCCCCGCTGGAGGCCCTGCCCCAGCAGGAGGCGGACCGTTTCCGCCGGGCCTACTGCGGGCTGTGCCACACCCTGGGGCGGCGATACGGCCCGGCGGCCCGGATGATCCTGAACTACGACTTCACCTATCTGGCCATCCTGCTGTCGGATCCGGCGGAGGCGGCGCCCTGCCGGCGGCGGTGCGTGTCCAGCCCCATCCGGCCCCGGGATTATCAGCCCGCCACGCCGGCCCTGGAGCTGGCGGCGGACGAGAGCGTGATCCTGGCCTGGTGGCAGCTGCGGGACGGCGTCGCGGACCACGGGTTCTGGAAGGGGCTGGGGTACCGGGGCGGCGCCGCCGCACTGGGGCCCGCCTACCGGCGGGCCGCCGCGGCCCGGCCGGACTTTGACGCCCGGGTGCGCCGGCAGCTGGCGGCCCTGGCCGATCTGGAAAAGGCCCGCTGCCCCTCCATGGACGCGGCGGCGGACACCTTCGCCCAGCTGCTGGCGGCGGCCGCCGCCGATGTGACGGACCCGGTGCGGCGGCGGGTGCTGGAGCAGATGCTCTACCACCTGGGCCGGTGGGTGTACCTCATCGACGCGGCGGACGACCTGGAGAAGGACGCCGCCTCCGGCAACTACAACCCCGTGGCCCTGCGGTATGGGCTGACGGACGGCAAATGGGACGAGAAGAGCCGCCAGGCCTTTGCCAGGACGCTGGACCACTCCGTCCACATGATCGCCACGGCCTTTGAGCTGTGGGACTTCGGCGTCTGGCGCCCCCTGCTGGAGAGCACGGTGTACACCGCGCTCTTCGCCGTGGGCCGGGCCGTGCTGGAGGGGACCTTCCACAGGCCGCCCCCCAGAGAACAGAGAAAGAAACACAAGAAGGAGACCACATGAACGATCCCTATCAGATTCTGGGCGTGCCGGAGACAGCCTCCGACGAGGAGATCAAAAAAGCATATCGAGATCTGGCCCGAAAGTACCACCCGGACAACTACCACGACAATCCGCTGGCGGACCTGGCCCAGGAGAAGATGAAGGAGATCAACGCCGCCTACGAGCAGATCACCAAGGAGCGGGCCTCCGGCAGGCGGTCCGGCGGTTCCGCCTATGGGGGCGCCTCCTACGGCGGATACGGCGGGGGCTACGGCAGCTATCAGGGCTACGGGAGCTCCTCCCAGAGCTACAGCGGCCAGTCCTCCGTGCTGCAGCAGGCCCGCATCGCCATCCAGACCGGCAACATCAGCCGGGCGGAGGCGCTGCTGGACAACTACAGCGACCACAACGCGGAGTGGAACTTCCTGAAGGGGGCGGTGTGCTACCGCCGGGGCTGGCTGGACGAGGCGCTGCAATACTACCGCACCGCCGTCCAGATGGACCCCGGCAACGCCGAGTACCGGCAGGCTTTGGAGTATATGGAGGGCACCCAGGACACGTCCTACAGCCCCACAGGCAGCTTCGGGACCCTGTGCAGCGGCAACCCCTGCCTGAGCCTGTGCTGTCTGTACACACTCTGCAACGGCGGCGGATACTTCTTCTGCTGCTGACGGACCCGAGAGGAAGGAAGTTGAGACCATGATCAAGAGTATGACCGGCTACGGCCGGGCCCGGCAGGAGCTCCACAAGCGGGACATCACCGTGGAGGTGCGCTCCGTCAACAACCGGTATCTGGACTGCACCGTGAAGATGCCCCGGATGTACACCTTTGCCGAGGACGCGGTGAAAAAGCACGTCCAGCAGGCGGTGTCCCGGGGAAAGGTGGACGTGTTTATCACTGTGGATGCCACGGCGGCGGATGTGGCCAAGGTGGCGGTGAACCGGGAGCTGGCGGCCCAGTACGCCGCCGCCCTGGGGGAGCTGGCGGACCTGTGCGGTGAGTTGGACTACCGGATCGCGCCGGAGACCCTGGCCCGGTTCCCGGACGTGCTGACGGTGACGAAGGAGGACGAGGACCTGGAGACCGTCAGCGCAGACCTCTGCGCGGTGCTGGACGAGGCCCTGGCCGCCTACAACGCCATGCGGGCTGTGGAGGGGGCGAAGCTGGCGGAGGACATCGCCGGCCGGCTGGACACCATCGAGCGCTGCACCGGCCAGGTGGAACAGCGGTCCCCGGAGACGGTGGCGGAGTACCGCCAGAAGCTGACCGCCCGGATGGAGGAGGTGCTGCAGAGCACCACCATCGACGAGCAGCGGATTCTGATGGAGGCCGCCATCTACGCCGACAAGGTGGCGGTGGACGAGGAGACCGTCCGGCTGCGGAGCCACGTGGCCCAGCTGCGGACCATGCTCCAGTCCGACGAGCCCATGGGCCGGAAGATGGACTTCCTGATCCAGGAGGTCAACCGGGAGTCCAACACCATCGGCTCCAAGTGCAACGACGTGGCCATCGCCGAGATCGTGGTGGCATTGAAGGCGGAAGTGGAGAAGATGCGGGAGCAGGTCCAGAATGTGGAGTGAGGGAAGATGAAGCTCATCAACATCGGATTCGGCAACCTGGTGTCCGCGGACCGGCTGGTGGCGGTGGTGGGGCCCGACTCGGCCCCCATCAAGCGCATGGTGCAGGAGTCCCGGGAGCGGGGGATGCTGATCGACGCCACTTACGGCCGCAAGACCGCGTCCATCTTCATCATGGACAGCGACCACGTGGTGCTGTCGGCCCTGCCGCCGGAGCGGTTCGCGCCCAAGGAAGAGAGAGAGAACGAGGAATAGGAGTGTGTGTATATGAGAAGAGGGAGGACCTTTGTGGTCTCCGGCCCCTCCGGCGTGGGTAAGAGCACCGTGCTCAAGGCC
>CDYT01008980.1_pt1 | contig 28642 bp, 35 predicted proteins | sample 557541 | NCBI WGS metagenome assembly CDYT01 (sample SAMEA3182060, study PRJEB8094) | gut metagenome | biome: human; feature: gut; material: Stool; isolation source: human stools | place: Canada | collected 2013-01-15
CCTGCCACAGTTTTTACTCCTTGGATGACTTCGCCAGACAGCTCGCTGCTCACAACCGCCGCTCTAACAACTTCCCTATGAGGCCCTTAAACTACTGCACTCCTTCTCTGTTCGCCGTCCAATATGTTTGACAAACCTACAAAGTTACAAAAGTGGAAGCTATCTCCACGCCGCCCGTATATCTTTCCCTAAGGGGCCCCATCTTGTTTGCTCTAAATGGCTTAGAAAAACCTCGCACGATCGATAAGACAGCCCAGAAATCCGGACCATTTAGCTGGAGCACTCGTTGAACTCACACATCGTCCGGGTTCGCCTTGGGCATATGTAGACAGTTCCAAACCATATCTGCTTATCTCGGATGAACTGATACTGGGGCATTATTATGTTGAGAGTGTGTTACAAACCTGTCTTTCTTTGTTTATGCGGCGCATTTTCTGCGCCCTCTCTGCGGCGATCCGGCCCTCTATTACCGCCAGCCCGGGCGGCACTTCTTTTAATATACAGAATCCAATCCCACACCCATCCCAAAAGGAGAAAGTTTTGCTTGAAACACGCAGGGCAAAAGAGTGTTAAAGAGGAACTGCCCAAGCAGAGGAAAGGGCCAAAGAGGACGAAAGAGTGCCGGCTGAAGGTTCCGACACACATTTGGGAGCAAGATGCTGGGAGTTCGAGTCTCCCCACTCGGACCAAAAACCGCCTCAAAACATCAGTTTTGAGGCGGTTTTCATAACTTTTCAAACAATAATTTATTTAACGTTCTGCACAAATAAGGCCTCAAATGTGGTCAACACACTTTTTCGGATTTGTTTTGAATTTTCTCTATAAACATAGTTTTTCGTCCGTATCCGCCATGATTCGTTCTGAAAAGAGGCAAAGGCAAACTGCACAATTTTTGAAATATGGGGTCATGACCACCCATTTGCGGCCGCCGTACACGGCCGCAGCTTTATCTTTGAATCTTGCGTCGCAAAATCTGATAGGCCCATCGCGCTTCCCGGCCTTGTCCCTTTTGATGAGGCCATGTATAATGGCAGTGGAAAACAGTGAAATAAACGAGTAAGGAGCAGTGCTATGCGGATCCTCATGCTGGGCAACAGCTTTATCTTCACCAATAATATGCCCCAGATGCTGGCCAACCTGACCGGGGCGGAGGTGATCCACCACACCCGGGGCGGGGCGCGGCTGTCGGAACAGCTGAACCCCAACACCAGGCTGGGCAGTCAGACCCAGGCGGTGCTTCAAAAGGAGAAGTGGGACTATGTGGTGCTCCAGGAGATGAGTCACGGCCCCATCACTTTCCCCAAGAGTTTCTTTTCCAGCGTGGAGCAGCTTTGCCGGCAGATCCGGGCAAACGGAGCGGTCCCCATTTTGTTTGCTACCTGGGCCTATCAGAGGGGCGGAGCCAAGCTGATGGACAAGGGCTGGGACTACGACGAGATGGCCCAAAAGCTGTCCGAGGCCTACCACAGGGCGGCACAGGAAAATAACACCCTGATCGCCGACGTGGGCCGGCGGTTTTATGAGTTGTCCGACACCCAGGCCCTCTATGCCGCAGACGGCGTCCACCCCAGTGAGCTGGGCTCTCATATTGCGGCGGAGACCATTGCGGCAGTGATCCGGCAGCGAGAGGAGGGTGTGCGATGACAGCAGAGACGAAACCCCATCGCAAAAGGTGGAAGATCGCCGTCGGCATTTTGTTGGCGGTTCTGGTTCTGCTGGCGGGCGGCTTTTTCTGGTATGTGTCCGACTACTACCGGGCGGAGGACGTGGCCCTGGAGGTACTGGCAAGCGGAGATCATCTGGAGGTTCGGGATAATCTGACCATCCTCTCCCCATCTTATCCCACGGACACCGCGATCATCTTCTACCCCGGGGCCAAGGTGGAGGCCGCCGCCTATCTGCCCCTGTTGAACCAGCTCCGGCAGACCGGCCTCACCTGCATTCTGGTGGAGATGCCCTTCCACCTGGCCATCTTCGACGTGAATGCGGCAGAGGATGTGATGGCCCAGTTCCCGGATATCCAGCACTGGTACATCGCCGGCCACTCCATGGGCGGGGCCATGGCCTCCCAGTTCGCTTCGGAGCACCCGGACGAGGTGGACGGCCTGATTTTGCTGGGAGCCTACCTCTACGGCGACTATCCGCCCGCCGATACCCTCACCGTCTACGGCTCCCTGAACCAGAGCGTGGAAGACAAAATTGACTATACTGAGAACGTGGTGGAAATTGAGGGCGGCAACCACGCCCAGTTCGGCAACTACGGCCCCCAGGAGGGGGATCTGCCCGCCACGATCTCGGCGGAGGAACAACAGGCCCAGACGGTGGAGGCCATCTCGGACTTCATTGCCCAACAACAGGAGTGAAAGAGCTGTTTTCGGATAGGGGAGTGAGCTCATGGCAATATCACCCTGGGCGACAAGTTCGATTCTGACAGTTTATATGCGGAGGAAGATATAAAATGGCGATTTTTTATTTTTCGGACGTGTTAAGAAAAGTAGGACTGGATCCCTCAAAAGTCAAATTGATTCGTCATGCCCTGACAGATCGTGGATTTCGAGAGTGTTATAAAGCAAATGTGGTATATGAATATACCTGTCATCAGAAATCTGGATTCAGCAAAGGGTACGATTATTGGGTGACCTTTATAAGCGACCAGGGGACTCTCTGTAAACTGGATTCCTGCTATAAAGTAGGTGCTACTGTTCCGGATACGCCCGATATGATCCCGAAGGGTGTCCCGGAAATTGAGGCCAGAAAATTCCAGGGCAAGAACGCATATTTTCATCTCGAACCCCTCGATTTGCTGAAAGAATATGAGGGCAGACTGATCATCGATTGGGGGAAGTCTGCGCGCATGTGGCATCAGAAGGGAACGACCGAAAAGCCTGTTGTGGCAATTCAGGCAGATGAAAAGAAAGTCTTTTCCGGCTTTGAAAATCTGATCCTTACCTATGATGAGCTGAAGGAGATCGTTGAAAATCCAACCGTATATGAAGCGTGGCACACTGCGCTGTCCTCTGTCAACGCCATTTATCTCATCGTTGACCGGGAGACGGGAAAACAGTATGTGGGATCGGCTTATGGAAAAGATGGACTGCTGGGGCGGTGGGCCTGCTATGTGGATTCTCTGCACGGCAATAATAAGCTGATGAAGGAACTGATTTGCGCCTACCCTGAACGTTACCACGATTTCCAGTTCTCCATTTTGCAGATATTGCCCAAAACTGTGACAGATGATGAGGTCATCAGGACAGAGAGCCTATATAAAAGGAAATTGCTCACGATCCCTTTTGGAATGAACGACAATTGAATATCGGGAGATGCGTCTATGACAGAAGATTTGTTTTTAGACTGGGCCATCAAATTGCTGGAGCAAATCGAAACAGCTGAGGAAAAGAAACTTTGGTGCCGCCGTTATTCTGTGTATTCCCGTAGTTCTGGGCAGGAAACACTCACTCGCGATTTACATGATTTTGTAGACAGAACCTACCAGACAGGATTGGTGATCCAGAATTATCACGAGGTGATCCAAAAGTGGGGCCTCGAGGAGCGGAATATCGCGATTGCCCCTCCGGGATGGCTGGAGACGCAGCCCTATTTGTGTGTATTGGCCTGTATCGCATGGCATTTCCGCAGAGACCATTTTTGCGAGGGTTCCCTGATCAGTCAAAGCATCGCAGAAGGAGTCTTGTTACGCCTGTTTCGTCGGCTCAAAGCGCTCAGTCCTACAGCGGCTCCCGCCGTTACACTGCAAGAACTCTGTTGTGACGGCTGTCGTGCTGTTCCAGAGGTGCCAGGAGTCTATTGGGTACTGGCTCCTGAGGGAATGCTAATCCGTTTCTCGGAACAGGAGTACCGCCCCAAGGCGAAAATCTATCCTGCGAAAAAGCTTCAGGAGAAATATGAGGGATGTGCCGACCAAAGTATCCTGTATATTGGAAAAGCGGAAGGAAAGCGTGGCCTGCGGCAGAGGCTAAAACAGTACATGGACTATGGACGGGGAAATGGAAATATCCATGCGGGCGGACGGGCCGTCTGGCAGATCTCGGACTGCGGACTTTTGCTGCTTGCTTACGAAGCCTGTGAAAACGCAGGAGAAAGGGAACGACAATTTCTGCAGGAATACCGAGAGAAAAACGGCTCCTATCCACTGGCCAACTGGCGGGGTTGAGAGAGGAAAAGTAAGAAGTGACCTTGAGAAAAGAGGTTGGTATCACAATGTGATACCAACCTCTTTTGAGCATTCGGAAGCCTTGATATGCCTTTCAAAACCCCGACAGGTCTACGCCCAGGAGAACGAGGGCGATGCAAGCCAAGATCCAAGGCAGGAAGATGACCGGAAACAGGAGCAGCCCCTTGTGGTTTTCGTAGTGGTACTCCTCGCAGGAAAACAGCTTGTCAGGATCATCGACATAATAGAGATACAGGTACAGGGGCGGCGTTGCCGGGTGCTTGAAATGGGCAGTGTATTGCCGTTCTTCGCCTTCGACTGTGTAGCGATAGACGGCGCGCCAGTTGTAGCGGGATACCTCGCCAGAGGGGTGCTTATCCACCAGAGACGCTTTGATGACGTGGCCCCTGCTCTTTGCGATGTCCCGTTTTCGCTCCCAGCTGACGCCGTGGGACACCTTTTTGTAGAGCGGCACCGCGACGGCATAGCCGCCGATCAGGATCGCAAATACGACCGCCCATTTGAGCCAGTTGATAGGATCATCGGTAAACATCGTGATGAGAGCCTCTTGGATACTCAATTTCAGCACCTCCCCCGGCATCTCCTGTGCTCATCATACGATATTTGGCGGCGCTCCGCAAGGCAGAATGATACTTTTGATGATGCATTATAAAATTTGATAAGATAGGCAGGCCGTCTTTTTACGCCGCCCGCCCCAGCATCCTACGCATCATCTCATACCACTTGGCCACCGTATGCCTTGTCACCCCGGCGCCCCGGGCGATGGCCCGGTAGCTGGTCACGTCGGGGTGGAATTTCATGTACATCCAAATCTTCTTCTGCGTTTTGGTGAGCTTATCCGGCGGAGTAATGCCCCGTGCCTGGTCCCGCAAGGCCTGCCGCTCCGCGTTCATCTGCTGGATCAGCACCTTCAGCTTCGCCTCGCACTTCTCCCGAGTGTGGGCGTAGACGCATTTAGAGTGCTTGGTGCCATCCGGCCAGGTGGGAGAGTAGCGGCCCTCAAACAGGTGGTCATTGATCTGGGTGATACACCCGGTGCCGGGCTTCCGGGTCTTTCTCAACACCGGCTGGAAGTCTTCGACGGAGCCCTGCTCTGTCTGAGCAGGGCCCTCCTGCACCTCGTTGCCCAGCCCCCGGTCGATCTTGGCCGCCGCCTCGGTCTGCATATCCCCGGTGACGTGGGTGTAGATGTCCAGGGTAGTGGCCGCAGACACATGACCCAGCATGGCGGAGAGGGTCTTCACATCCATGCCGCTCTCCAGGGACAAGGTGGCGAAGGTATGGCGTAAATCATGAAATCTAATTCTCTTACACCCGGCCCGCTCCAGAATGATCTGGAGCCGCCGGCGCACCGCGCCCGGCGTCATGGGCACGTCCTCTTTGACCGGCGAGGGAAACATCCACCGGGAGTCCACCGTCTCCCGATACACCCGCAGCACCTCCACCACGCCGGGCGGCAGGACCAGCCTGCGGATAGAGGCGCGTGTCTTGGGGACGCTTACCTGGAGTTGCCCCTTCACCTCGTAGATCTGCTTGTTCACGGTCAGGGTCCCGGTCTTGAAGTCCAGGTCGTCCCACTGAAGGGCCAGCAGTTCGCCCCGCCGCAGGCCGGTGCACAGATCCAGGAGAAACAATTCGAAATAACCTTCTGCTTGGGCCTGGATGAGGAACCGCTGGAGCTCTTCCCGGCCCAATACCTGCATCTCCCGGCCTCGCTTGGGCGGCAGCTTGCAGCCCACCGCCGGATTGGTACGGATCAGCTCCTCCTGCACCGCCTTTTCCAGAGCGGACCGGCAGGCGGCGTGGAGGCCGCGCACCATGGAGTCGGACAGCCCCTTGCCGAATTGCTCCGTGCGGATGAGCCGTCCAGCTGTTTTCATCCGAGCATAGAACTGCTGGAGGTCCTTCTGGGCCAGCTGGTTCAGGGGGATCTTCCCCAGCTCCGGGATGATATGCTGATAGATCTTCGCCTCGTAGTTGGCCTGGGTAGTGGGGCGGATCTGAGGTTTCACATAGTTCTGATACCAGAAGTCCAGCCACTCCCCGAAGGGCATCTCCGGCCGGACCTTCTCCGTCTTGGAGCCGGTCACCGTTTCACGGAGCTGCTTCAGCTTCTCCTGGCACTCCCGTTTCGTTTTGGCCAGGACGTTTTTCGTTCTGGGCAGTCCCTTTTCGTCGTAGCCGATGACCACCCGGCCCTCCCAGCGGCCGTCTTTCCGCTGGCGGACGGAGCCTTCGCCCTTTTTCCGGCGCTTAGCCATGGCGGGCACCTCCTTCCGGCCTGTTGCTCTGCCACGGTTTCAGGTCTTTCCCCAGGAGATTTTCCAGGAAGCCGCCCACGATGTGGCTGGCCTCCTGCTGCATGTCCGGCGTCACATGAGTGTAGGTGTCCAGGGTGAAGCTGGCGTTGGTGTGGCCCAGGATGCCGGACAGGGTCTTGGCATCCACGCCGCTGGTGAGGGCGTGGGTGGCAAAGGTATGCCTTAAATCGTGGAATCGGATCGCAGGCAGGCCCGCCTCTCTTAAGATCCGCTTCATCCAGTAGTAGGCGGCGCTGGGGCGCACCGGTTTCTCCGGAGCCAGAGGTTCCGGGAAGATCCACTGACTGACGGCGTGCTGTTTCCGATCCCGCAGCCGCTGGACGGTGCTGGGCGGCAGGCGGATGGTCCGCCGACCCTGGCTGGTCTTCGTCTCGCCGATCTCCAGCTCCCCGGCCTTGGGGACGTTCACCGACCGAAGCACCTTCAGCGTTCCGGCCTTCTCATCGAAGTCCTGCCACATGAGACCGCAGATCTCGCCCCGCCGCAGGCCGGTGGTCAGCTCCGTGTAGAAGAAGTCACGCCAGATCTCGCTGCGGTCTACCGCCGCCAGGAAGATGTCCATCTGCTCCTTTGTGAGGATCTGTTTGGGACGATGGTTGGCCTTGGGCACCACGGCCCCGTCGGTAGGGTTCCGGGCGACCACATGGGCCGCCTCCGCGTCCTTCAGGCACCGGTGGAGCATGGCGTGGATGCGGAGCACCATGGTGTCCGACAGCTCATGGCCGTGTTCCGGGTGCTCGCGGACGCGGCCCTCGTGTTTCAGTGTTCGGTACAGCTTCTGGATGTCCATGCGAGTCACCCGGGAGACGACCTTATCCCCCAGATAGGGCTTGATGTAGCATCGAATGAACTGCTCATAACTCCGTAGGGTGTTGGGCCGCAGGGTGGCCGCGCCGTAGTCCTCCATCCACCGGTCCAGCCAATCGCCCAGGGTCATGCGGCTGTCCTCGGTGAGCTCCACATCCTGAAAGGCCTCCAGGTCCCGGTGGAGCTTGTCCAGCAGTTCCTTCTGGGTTTTGGCCAGGACATACCGGAAGATGGGCTCGCCGTTTTGCTTGTGGCCCACCACGATGCGGCCCTCCCAGCGGCCGTCCTCCCGCTTTCGGACCATGCCGTCGCCGGACGGCCTGCGTTTTGCCATAGGCTATCCCTCCTTATTTGGGTCGAGCAGACTGCCGTCATCCTCGTCCAGGGCCTCCAGGATCATGCGCACTCCCAGCCGGAAACCCAGGATGAAGTTCTCCAGCGCCATGGTGCTGCCGATCTCATTCTCCGCGTTGATGAGCCGGAGCAGCAGCGCTTTTTCTTTGTCCTCCAGCAGGGCGGTGAGTTTCTCCTCGCACTCCGCCGACTGTTCCATGGCCTTTTTCAGGGCAGTCCCCGATTTGACGGTTTGATCATTGGGGGTGATGTTTCCGAAGTACAGATTTTCCAGTGTGTCGCGCATGTGTGCCGCCTCCTTTGCCAGCAACACACAATACCCGAACTTCCTCCAAATAGCCACCCCTAACCGTAACTATTTTCAGAAAGTTATCATCTGCGGGCAGGATTTTATCTTTGTATTGCGGTCCAGATTTTGATATGCCTGCCATAGAAAAAACCGCCTGCATCTCTGCAGACGGTTCCGGTGACAAATCGTTTCTCCCTATGGAGAAGATTGTCTCTATTCGTTTGTTTCGTCGTCTTGCACATCTCCAAAGAGGACGCGAAGATAATCCCGGCGGCCGTAGAGTACACGATCCACATAGACATCGTTGTCAAGAACTCGGTAAAAAGTGAGGTAGCTGCCGGTCACCAGGAAACGATAATCACTCTCGACATCGGCAATCGAGGACAGGGACGCACCAATCAGACTGTGCTCCCGCAACCTGCGGATGTCCTTTGTGATGTTCCGTACCGTGGAGATCGCCGCGCTGGGATTTTCCAAATTCTTTGCGATATAGGACTTGATCCCGGCCAAATCAGCCTGCGCCTCGTCGGATAAATGCAGGTTATTCATCTGCGATTCCGAGATGTTTTTCTACGGCCTCCAGCGTCAACCAGCCCTTTTCCTCCCCGGACTTGCGGCCCTTGGCCAGCTCGTTCATCAGCCGGAGGGTGGCCTGTGTCCGCTCATAGTCCTGCATGTCCACGATGGCGTAGCGGCCCCGGCCATTCTTCGTCAGAAAAACCGGAGCGCCCACTGCCACGTCATGCAGAACCTCCGTGTAATTACGCAGATCAGAGATGGGTTTGATGTTCGGCATGGTATTCAGCCCCTTTCTTGCCCTTAGTATACCTCGATCTGCTGTAAAATTCAACAGCATTTTTTACTGCGGTTTCGTTGGCGATTGCTACCACCCCATGGTCATGCCGCCCATGTTTTGCTGGGGAGTTTCCTCATGGTCATCCGGCTTGTGCCCCATGGCGATCTTCTTTTCCTGGATTTTCCGCCGCAGCTTTCGGTCCACCCGCTGTCCCACCGGGGCGGCGGGCGGTACCGAGTTGTCACGAAAGATCTGACTCAGATGGTGGAGCAGCCGGGTGGCCGCCAGGAACACATTGGGCCTGCGCGCCTGATCGAAGTGCTCCAGGAAGAAGGCGGCGTACTCGTTTCCCTGTTCCGCCGATTCATAGAAATACGTCCAGGCCTGCTCCCGATCCTGTTTGACACCCTGCCCAGTGAGGTACAGTTTTCCAAGAGCGTACTGGGCATACTGGTTGCCCTGCTGGGCGGACTCGGTGAGGCAGGCCACCGCTTTTGGCACGTCTTTCGGGACATCTTTCCCCTCCAGATACAGCTTTCCCAGGCGGTAGGCGGCGCAGGAGTTCCCCTGCGCTGCCGCTTTTTCATACCAGGATACCGCCTCATCCGTTCTCCTCTGACTTTGCAGGAACTTTCCCAGTGCGTACTGGGCGAAGTCATATCCCGCACCAGCTGCCCGCCGGAACCACAGTTCCGCCCGCTCATCGTCCGGCAGGACGCCCAGCCCGTCCCGCCAACACTTGCCCAGTTGGTAGGCGGCCAGGGGGAAACCTCTCTGCCAGAGCTGTTCCATCACCCGCATCTGTTCCGCTTTTTCGCTCTCTGGATTTTCATACTCCTCCAGAATTTCCTTGGCACTTTGGTATGCTTCGGCCATCTGCCAGTCAGAGTTCCAGGCATAGTACACCGCATCCTGATCCTCGTCCACTTCATCTTTCACGCGGGCATCCTCGAAGGTAAACGTGCCAAGCCGGAGCCGCTCCGCCTCTTGGATGACCATGTTCTTGATGGCTTTGAACTCCTTCTGTTGGGAGAGGGGCAGGTGCTCTCTGGGGGAGTCTTTATAGTAACGCTCCAGTTCGTCCCGGAGCCGGTTCCACTGTTCGTAGCACTCTGCCACCTCCGGGACCTTGGCCAGTTCATCCACGATGGCGTCCACCTGCGCCTTTGCCGGTTTTTTCAGGTAGCCGTAGACCTTTTTGCCCTTGTGGTCCTCCAGCATCCCGGCCAGCGTCTCCATCTGCTCCATGATGATAGGGCTGTGACACAGACCTGTCTCCATCTCCCGGATGAGCCGCCCCATGGCCTCCGTTGCCGCGTCCCGCACTTGGCTGTAGGATAGATCTTTCTTCTGGTAGAGAGACAGCAGCTCGTCCCGGAAGATCTCATTGGACAGCTGGGAGCGCATCTTTTCGATGCCCTTTTCTGTGAGATACCCCTGCTTGGGGTCTGCCGACCAGACCATCATGTGGATGTGTGGGTGGTGTTTTTCATCGTGGAAGGCGGCACACCAACGAAAACTGCTTGGCGGAATTCTCATCGCTGTCGCCAATTCTGTTTGATGAGCCAGCAATAATCTGCGCCAACTCTCACTGTTCTCGTAGCCCAGCCTGTGGGCATCCTCCCGCTTCAAAGAGTAGACGAAGGTCCACACCGGCCCGGTATGCCCGTTGATCTCCTCCATGGTTTTCTCCAGATCGGCGGGACCGTCAGCGGAGAACAGGCCGTGGGAGCGAGGGCGCTGGGCCATATACTCCAGGTAGCCGCCGCCGTCGTGGGAGGGGGATGGAGCCTCGATCAGCTCCACACCCTCCCGGGTGGCGATGTACTCGGCATAGTGTCCGCCGCCGTTTCCCGGCTTGATGTAGCCTGACTTCTGGATCAGTCCCGGCATTACTCAGCCCCCTTTTGGTAACGAACCGTGTCTTCGAAGCTGATCTCACCGTTGGTCTCCTTGACCTCTTTGACACAGCGGACGCGGGCTTTACGTAGCTCATCCAGGTCGATGTCCAAGTCGGCGGCCAGGAGATTTCCCATGAGGTTTTGGTCCACCGACAACTTGAACAGCAGGTGTCCCATCCGTTTACCGAATGCATTCAGCTTGCCTTCCAGCACATCGGCGAGGACCCGGGGCAGGTAAGCATCAGCGGATTCTGCGTCCAGGTAACCGGAGTAGAAACGGATGGCCTTTTCGATAAATTCATTTCTGGTAGAGCAGTTATCTCGCCGGTAGCGCGATTCTACCTCGGTCCAGGCGGATTCACTGAGCCAGACGGAATGTTTCTTATTTCCCTTTTTCAAATTCAAAATCCTCTCCTTATTGCATCAGCGCCGCCCGAAAGCCTGTCACAGCGGGGATTCAGGCGGTTTTTGAGAAAAACAGCGCCAATCTCAAATCGGGTCGGTCGGAACAGCGCCAACTTCAACCCCGGAAACCGCCCGCACTGCGGGCGGTTGTGACCGCCCAGGCGCAACAAAAGCGCCAAGGCTTTCTCCTGCTTTTCCTTTCGTCCTCCGTAAATCAGTTACGGGGCGGCAAATTCCCCGGATAGGCCTCCTCCACAGAGGTGGAACAACGGGCCAAATCCGCCCTGAAAGCCCCCAGTGGGGCAGGGACTCTGCCCTGCCCCCAAAGAGGGCACACAGCCCCTCACAGGCCGTTACACGGGGAGAGTTGCTTGCTGCAGGGAACGGCATACTGCGGCAGAAAGATTCGGCAGTATTCCTCCGGCCCGGACACCAGATGCCGGCGCATCATCTCGCCGCACTGAAACATCTGGAACACCACATTTCGATAGCAGGCCTTGATCTCCTCACGGCACTCCCTCGCAAAGAGCCTTTGTTCATCTGTCAGGTTTCCACGGTTCTCATCGCAGAGGAACAGGGCCACCCCGTCTTCGTCGATAGGCTCCTCGTGCGTACGGTTCCACCGGTTGACAATGTATCGCCGCATGTCTATGGTGCGCCGTACTGACAGAGACGGATCCTGCTCGATCATGCAGTCGATCATCTGCATCAGCATCCGGATGCACACTCCTTTCTCTTCAGCGCGGTAAGGCGTTGTTCCAATCTCTGTCGTTCCAGCGCCAGGTCAGCTGCGTGGAGCTGCCGCTCATAGAACTGTTCGATGGACATCTGGATGGGCAGGATGTAGTAACGCAGACAGCCGTTAAGGGTGCGGCCGTCCCGGGTGGTGACGGTGGTGCGCTCCGTCCGGATCAGGCCGCGATCCTCCAGCTCGGTCACATACTTGCGCACCGTGTTGACGCTCATCCCCACCGCCTCTCCGATGGTCCGGTAGCTGGCCACGCACTGGTAGGTCCTCCGGTCCTCCCGGTGGAGGAGAAACCCATAGACTGCGATCGCCCCAGCAGACAGTCCCAGAGAGAAGATCTCGTTGGGGAGGGGGAAGTAGTTCTTGATAGGGTCCCGCTTGGGCCAGTACTGTTTTCTCATTTGGCACCTCCCGACTGTCCCTCCGCCCACCGGATGAACTGTTCTTTCGGAACTACCATACGGCTCCCCACCCGCAGCGTGGGGAAACCGGGATCGTTGAGCAGTTCGTAGGCGGTGGAGATGGACACGCCCAGTACCTGCGCCACCATCTTGGCGTTGAGAAACAGGGGCAGGTCGTCGTAGGATTTGTAGACAGACAGTTTCAATGCTTAGTACCTCCGGTGTTTCAAATTCAGAGAAAAAATTTCTTGCGTTTCGGAGGTCTCTCTGTTAAACTGGGACACAGATCAGGCTGTGTTTTCCGAAACGCGGCAGGCCGCTGAACTGTTGCAGCAGTTCGGCGGCTTTTTTTACAGGAGCTGTCTTTTTAGATCCGTCTGGCCATGCACCATACCCGTTCCTGCCCTGCGGCCTTGTTTGACCAACACAGCGTTTTCTTCCCCTTGGCACGCTCAATTGTCGGTGCTCTGTGACAACGTCCTGGCGCTGCTTCTCCGGGGAGTATCGTCTTTGGTGATGGGTATTCGGTTTTCAAGGTGCCATTCCGAATGTTTGGGACCAGTTTCCCGTTGACAATCGGATTTTCCAGTGTTAGACTATTGTAAGATGATTTTGACAGCTCCTTTGTGACCGTATCGTAACACGATTTTCAACCGCTGTCAAGTCTATCTTAAAAATAATTTACGATTGTCTATTTCGGAGGGCGCCGACATGTGGTATGCCAAGATGTACTTCTCTGAGAAAAAAGAGGTTTTCCAATTTGATAGCCACGGGGTCCAGGGCGTTCCCTCGACCTACAAGGAATTCCCGTTCCTGGAGAGCCTGCTGTCTTTTCTGGAGACCGACTGTAAGGAGCTGGAGCCCCTGCTGCAGCGGGCTTATGAGAATTGGTCCCTTCTGATCGACAGGGATGATAGAGATGCTGGGGTCCGTACCTTGATGGACCTGGGTGACCTTGGGAGCCGGCACATCTACCTGAATCTTCTGTATGTGCGCTGGTTTGAGCGGTTTGGACGCATGGGGATCACCCAGGACCGGGGAAGCAGGGAGGATCAGCAGATGCTGGAGGAGCTGCAGGGCCTTCCGGAACAGCTCCCGCTTTATCAGCAGCAGGTACAGCGTTTCTTTGATCTCGTTCTGGATGTGGACAAGGCGGGGCGGGATCCCCAGCAGCAGGCATCGGCACACTATCCCTACGATGCCCCCAAGGACCCGTCTCTGTTCTCCTTCCGGCCCATCCCCCTCAGCTTTGAACCGGTGGAGCCGGGCCGGTGCTCGCCGGTCCTGTATCCCCTCCACATTTCGGACATGATCGACTACTCCCTGCGCAGCTGCGTGGAGCGTGGGATCACTGTCCGGCGGTGCAAGAACTGCGGACGGTGGTTCCCACAGACCGGCCGGGTCAGCGCGGAGTACTGTGAGCGCCCGGTGGCCTCCGGCCAGCAGACCTGCCGGGAGGCCGGGGCCTTCCAGCAGTGGACCAAGAAGCAGTCCGACGATCCGGTGTTTAAGGCCTACCGCAAGGAGTACAAGAAACGCTTTGCCTGGATCAAGGCCGGCCGTATCACCGACGAGCAGTTCTATGCCTGGAGCGAACAGGCCCGGGAGATGAAAAAGAAATGTGACCGGGAGGTCATTACCCTGGACGAGTTCAAGGACTGGCTGGGGAAGCCGTGAGGACGGAACGGCAGAAAATGAGCAACGGGACGCGCCTTTGGGCGCGTCCCGTGTATTCTTTGTATCGGCGATGCAGATTTTGCAAGGGGTATATGTGCTTAGGATCCCTATTTCCAGGTCTATTACTCCGTCTCATAGGGCCAGGTGTTGATGCCGCCGAATTCGTAGATATTGGTGTAGCCCAGTTCCGCCAGGGCAGAGGATGCCGTCTTGCTGCGGTTCCCGCTGCGGCAGTAGACCAGAACTATGGAATCCTTTTCGGGGATCACCTCAGCGGCGGTATCCTCGTCGATGCTCCCCACTGGCAACAACACTGCGCTGGGGATATGGCCGCTGTCGTACTCGTCCTGCTCCCGTACATCCAGGATGATGACTTCCTGGGTGTCCATCATCTCTTTGGCCTTCTCCTGGGTGATCTGCTGGTAGCCATCCGCAGAGTTTCCGCCGCACCCGGTCAACAGCAGAAGAGATAAGAGGATAGGCAGGATTCGTTTCATTTGAGTTCCTCCAGAAGTCCGGCGGCAAATGCTCTGTGCCCCTGCTCCGTGAAGTGGACGCCGTCGTAGGCCAAGGGGATGTCCCACTTCCCGGCGTCGGCAAAGCGAATACCCAACTGCTCCGCCAAGGTCTGACAGAGCCGGGCAAAGGTCCGGGAATCGTCAATGAGCTGCTGGTTGGGAACCCACGCGCCCCGTTTCACCGGCGGCGGGGCGATCACCAGGATCTTGCTTCGATCCAAGGGGATGCCAGAGAGGAACCGCTCCAGACTCACGGCGGCCTGTTCCGGGCTTCTGCCTTGGAGCAGGTCGTTGGTCCCAAGCATGACGATCAGCAGATCGGTATCAGCAGGAAAGTTAGGGGCCGTTGAGGGAATCTCCCGGCCGTTCTGTCCCATATTACGGACGGTCCAGCCGGTTTTCTCGGCCAGGATATCCACCCACTGGCTGTCCGCAGCGTAGCGGCCACCCAGATAGGAGCGGGGGTCATAGCCGTATGTGTTGGAATCGCCGAAGCAGATGACATTCATCGCCCATTTTTCCTTTCTCTGTTGATATTACCTGAACCGCCGGTAATATTCTTCCAGCTTCTCATCGCAAATCCGCTCGATCTTCTGCTTCTCCTCGCGGGTCAGCTTCTTCCAGATGGACTCGTCCACCTGAATCACGCCCAGGGTCTTGGTGTGGTGGAGCATCTGCATATCCTCAAACCGTTTGAAAGGGTTGGACAGGATATTCCGCTGAGCTTGGGCATCTGTATAGCCGCCCTTGGCGTAAATGCTGTTGGCCTTTTCCACCACCAGCCCAGCTGCTCGGCGGGACTCGTAGAACGCCCGGAAGTAGGTGACAATGTCGCTGAGCTTCACTCGGCCCTTGTCGTCGGCAAACTGGAGCACCGCCTTCAACAGTACCGGTTTGTAGGAATAGCTCATATCCATCTGCCGCACCATGTCCAGAAACAGATCCTTGCGGTTGGAGTCGTCGATCAGCGTCCAACCATACTGCTGGGCATACTTCTGGAGCGTCTCCTCTTTGAAGTATTTGAAGGTCCGGTGCTCGCTCATGGGCACCACCAGATCCGGTACCAGCAGGCCATCCCGGACATACCGCTCGATGGTCTCCGTCTGCACATCCACCCGCCGGACAAACTCCATCTGGGAGACCATACCGGCGGCTTCTTCCTGCCAGTTGAAGATGTCTACCAGCTCGTAGTCCAGGGCATCCACCGGCCAGTCGATGAGAGCGTCTGGGCGTTCTCCCTTGTCATAAAGCCCCTGCTCGGCGGTTTTCTGCCGTTTGGTGCCCAGCACCAGTGCTCATGTGCCATAAAGTAACACAAATAAGAGAACAGACAGCTACCCCACTGTTCCGTAAAATATTTTGTGGCTGACTGGTGGAAATATCATTCCGAGGGTGCTAAAATGAAACATAGGAATGAGCGATAAATCGGAATTTGAATATCAGTAAATTATGACCTCTCAACAGAGGTTACAGTGTTTTAATAAAATCCTCCAAAAGCCTTGAAAATAAAGGATTTATCGCAATGTGTCTGCCTTATCTCTTTATACGGTTACACACAAGTTTACTCTTTCCCTCATTGCTCATAAGGGCAAATACAAGGGCAAGAAAATCTCATAACAAGATATAACAAAGTGTGGCAATCGGAGAACTGTGATGTATGTGCGAATATATTATAACGGAGGATTTTTCAATGGACAAGTACATTTACGATGATAAAAATGGTCTGTGGTATGAACTGCAAGGAGATTATTATATCCCATGTCTTATCTTACCAGCCGAAAAAGAACAGCCTATTGGTTTGTGGGGACAGCGGCACTTGCGGTATCTGAAAGAATACCACAGAAATACATATACAACGCTGCTTACAAGCGGCAGGCTGAACACTTACCTTGCCGATATAGATAAACAAGCACAGGAGCGCATGGAAAGGCTCACAGAGCAGATGAAACAGGCACAGGGTATCACAGAGCAGTTAAAAGTGGAAAACGCTTTGGAATGGACACAGAGAATGAATAACATACGGGTGTGTGCAAAGGAGATTGTGGAAAAAGAAATCATCTTTGCATAAGAAGACAGCGGTAGGATTTAGTTTTCCTACCGCTGTTTCACTTAAATCAAAAAATATATTGACATTTTTCTATGTGTTGCATATAATAACACATAGACATTTATCTATGGGAGGTGATTGAGAGAGATGGATGAAAAAAGAATTGCGTCAATTTTCAAAGCGTTTTGTGATGAAAACCGCATTAGGATTATAAAACTGCTGCGTTCAGGTGAAAAATGCGCCTGCAAGCTGCTGGAAGAAATCAATGTCACGCAGCCTACGCTTTCCCACCATATGAAAATTCTTTGTGACGCTGAAATAGTTGTCGGGCGCAAAGAGGGAAAATGGACGCACTATTCTATTTCAGAAAAAGGTGTGGAGCAGGCAAAAGAATGTTTGCGGCAGTTGACAACACTTGATGTTAAAAGCGAAAACGAGTCGTGCTGTGAAAAGTGAGGAAGTTTATGGATTGCTTTTTCGCACGGCTTATATTCGGGACAATAAATAGACATATTTCAATATAACTATATGAAAGGGGCTTTTTATGGAGACACTAAAAACAATTTGGGACTTTTTTCAAAATGAAGTCCTCGGTATGAACTGGCTGAATCGCCTCATTGAAACATTTTTGAACACTTGCGGTTTAGATACCACGGGCAAAATAGGAGGAAGTATTCAGTTTTTCATCTATGATACTGTAAAAATTATGGTACTGCTCGGCGTGTTGATTTTGATTATCTCGTATATTCAAAGTTATTTCCCGCCTGAAAGAGCTAAAAAGATACTCGGCAGATTCCACGGAATATGGGCGAATATCATCGCCGCCCTGCTCGGTACGGTGACACCGTTTTGCTCCTGTTCCTCTATTCCGTTGTTTATCGGGTTTACAAGCGCAGGCTTGCCGCTTGGCGTTACATTCTCCTTTTTGATTTCTTCGCCGATGGTTGACCTTGGAAGCCTTGTCTTACTGATGAGTATTTTCGGCTGGAAAGTTGCTGTTTTATATGTAATATTCGGTTTGGTAATCGCTGTGGCTGGCGGAACGCTAATTGAAAAGTTGCACCTCGATAATCAAGTGGAAGAATATATCCGAAACGGTCACTCGATTGATGTTCCGCAGGAGGAACTGCATTTCAAAGACCGTATGAAATTTGCGTGGGAACAGGTTGTTGAAACCGCTAAAAAGGTTGCTCCTTATGTTCTGATCGGCGTAGGCATTGGCGCTTTCATTCACAACTGGATTCCCGAAGAATTTATTGTCAAAGCACTTGGAGAAAATAATCCGTTTGGCGTAATTCTTGCTACGATAGTCGGTATTCCGATGTATGCGGATATTTTCGGTACAATCCCGATTGCAGAAGCCCTGCTTGCAAAAGGTGCTTTGCTCGGCGTTGTTCTTTCCTTTATGATGGGCGTTACAACGCTCTCGCTCCCTTCAATGATTATGCTTCGCAAGGCAGTTAAGCCGAAACTGCTTGGTATTTTCATTGGAATATGTGCTGCTGGTATTATTATTGTAGGCTATCTTTTCAACGCAATACAATATTTAATTGTTTAATTTTAGGAGGTTATTATTATGGCATTATTTAACTTTGGAAAGAAAAAGGAAGAAGAAAAGAAAACACCTGCTTGCGCTTGTAGCTGCGGCTGTACTGCCAGCGAAGCAGAAAGCATTACAAACGATTGCTGTCCTGATTTGAAAGAGGGAGAAATCTGCTGTATCAAAGTGTTAGGGGCAGGTTGTAAATCCTGTCACGAACAATTTGAATACACAAAGCAGGCGGTAAAGGATATGGGACTTTCCGTAGAGGTCGAATACATTACCGATATGCAGAAAGTAATGGAATACGGTGTTATGAGTATGCCTGCCCTTGTTGTCAACGAAAAGGTTGTTGCTATGGGTAAGGTTTTGAAAACTGCTGATGTGGTTGCTCTGCTGCACAAGCTGGGGTTTTAACGATGGATAAGAAAAAGGTAGCCTTTATTTGTGTGCATAACTCCTGCCGCAGTCAGATTGCAGAAGCACTTGGAAAACATTTGGCGGGAGATAAGTTTGATTTCTATTCTGCCGGAACAGAAACAAAATCACAAATCAACCAGGACGCTGTGCGGCTTATGAAACAGCTTTATGGGATAGATATGGAGCAAAGCCAGTATAGCAAGACGATTGATAAAATCCCTACGCCCGATATTGCGATTTCAATGGGGTGTGATGTCGGTTGTCCCTATATCGGTAGAGCGTTTGATGATAATTGGGGACTTCCCGATCCGACGGGCAAAAGTGATGAATGTTTTATACAGGTCATTGAGAGAATATCTCAAAAAATAAAAGACTTGAAATTAGAAAAGTAACATGAAAGCTACAGAATGGATATTATGCCCTATCTGCGGCAATAAAACTCGTACAATGATACGGGAAGATACAGAATTAAGAAACTTCCCCCTCTACTGTCCGAAGTGCAAAAAGGAAACAATCATCAATGCTCAGGATATGAAAGTCACACTTGCAGAACACAAATAAGATTTTTATGTATGCCGCCGCATGGGTAATACCATAGCGGCGGTTTTTTGTGCCTATCGGCTGTCTCTGTCAAAGGATTTCTTTCTCTGTCTCGGCTGGTTTCTCTGCTTGCCCTCCGCCTGAAGCTGGCGCAGGCGTTTCAATAGGCTCTCCCGTTCAGGCGGCTTTGCCTGCTCTTTTTGGGCGGGTTTCTGTTTTTCCCTGACCTGCCGCTCCCATGCGGCAAGGTCACGATTGTACTGCTCCACGACAGCCTCCGCCTTGCGGTAGGTTGCCATGAACGCCTGCACATCGGGATAACCGTCCTCTTTCAGAACATCGGGCAGTTTATCCAGCTTTTCAGCGATTTTCTTTTCTGTCCGCTGTATCTGCTCTGTGAGCGCCTTGCGCTCCTTACCCTTGAAAATCCCTTTTGTATCGGCAGGTTGCTGTTTCAGTTTCGGAAGTACCGTATCCTGCAAATGCCGGATTTCTTTCGCCTTATCCTGCGCCTTTATCATCAGCTTTTGCATGGTGCGGAACTCTGCCATATCTATTTCAAGGACAGGCTTAGGCGGCATAGCGTGTTCACGGATTAGGTTTTGCAGGAAGTCTTTTGCCTTGTTTACGATACTGCGGAACAGACCCGGAAGCCAGCCCTTGCTTTTGATAGACTGGCTCGCCTTTTCGTGTATCTCTGTCCGCTTGACCTCTAAAATCTTCGCTTCGGAGATACCCGATAATAACGCCATATCCGCTGTCCTGTTCCATTCCTGTCTTGCGGCATTGTCGGCTTTGATTTCGTCCGCTTTGGGATTGTTCTTGCCGATTTTCTTGGTCGGCAGATAGACGCTGTTTTTATCAAACACCTTTAAGTGCTGCTCAGGATCAGAGATATGGCGGTTGATAAGTTCCGTATACACTTCTTTTATCTCTCGGAGAAAAGGCTCTCCCTTAAAGCGTGTATCTTTGGTAGTAAACAGATGGCTTTCGTATACCTCGCCTTTTTTGATGACGGTACAGCCTTTCCGTATCTGCCCGTCCTCCCCCGTAATTTCCTTTTTGGTGCGGACACGCTTTCCAGTTTCGTCAAAGAACACGCTGCGGGAAGCAATCTTCACATCAGGTTCGGGGAGCAGCCGCCTCTCGCTGAAAATCAGATGGATATGATAGTTTGTCTTGCGCTTGTTATGGTGGAGGGCGGACACGCACTCCACACCGTACCGCCTGCGGAACTCCTCTGTAAAGTCCGTGAGTACCTGCTGCGGCTCGTATTGCGTATAGACCTCGGGCAAGGCGATAATCAGTTCCCTTGCTTCGATACATTTGCCCTCTGTGCCGCTGCGCTGAAACTCCTGCTGGCTTTCTCTTGCAAGGTTACTCCAAAATTGACTATCAGCGGTGCGGTAGGTGGCATAGAGATTTTCCTGCCTTGCATGGCTTGTAATATATGATATTCGCCCTTTGACATTGGGCAGCTTTGACATCTGGATAAAACTGTGTCTCGGCATACATCATCTCCGTTTTCTGTTGTCAAGGTGCGTCCTTTTTTGCAACCGTTTACGGTTGCGGCTGTCGCTGCGGCAGCGGTGACAGCCCCGTATCAGACGCCGCAGGCGGTTGATACGGAAGCCCCCTGCAAGGGCGAAATACCCAGAGTACAAATCGAAGATTTGTGCGAGGGGTGTATTTCGCTCTCAAACGCCGAGGGCTTAGGGTTACTTTCCGAAAAGAGAATGGATGGTCATTCCACTCTGCGGACATCGTCGGGCTTCAGAAGATTTCTTCCCTGATTGACCGTCAGAAACCGTTCCAGCGTGTCCCTGCGGATAATGGTCTTGCGCCCCACTTTGAGGACGGGCAGCTTTCCCCATTCCACCAGCTTCCGCATGGTGTTCCTGCCGATACCCGTACATTCTGCGGCTTCCTCTATGGTAAGTCCCATTTTGACTGCGCTCATTCTATCAACCTCCTTTTAGAATACTCATTTTGCAACTACTGTTTTATCATTATACTTATTCTGCCATCTCTTGTCAACCTATTTTGCAACCATTCATAGTTTATTTACAACTTTCATTGAGATAAAGGTTGCAAAATAAGTATCGGCGTGTTATACTGATACCAGTCAGGAGGTGAACACCTTGAAAAAAGAAACCACATTCACCGCAAAACAGGTCGGTAGGAGGATTAAGGAACGCCGCACAGAGTTAAACATTACCATGCCGGAACTTGGCAGGCGTGTAGGCGTGAACAAATCCACCATTCAGCGGTATGAAGCGGACGGAGTTGATCCGAAGCGCACAATGGTTATCAACGGTCTTGCGGAAGCGTTGCTCACAACTCCCGAATGGCTGACAGGTCTTTCCGATGATAAGGAATATGCCACCTATACTCTTTGCCAGCGGGATATTGAGGAACACATCAGGAAATATCTGGACACAGTTTCCTATACAGTAAAGGGCGAGCCGCACCAGCAGCTTCTCACGACATTTCTCGGCAAGATGGTTGACCTGTATACGGTTATGACCTGCTACTTTGCTGATGCTATGGAGGAAGTTGACCGTGTGGCGGAGGACAAAGGGCTGAAAGAGTCTCTTGGACGGTACGCCATAGAGTCCGGGGCAATCATGGAACAGGTATACCGCAAGAAGATGGAAGTACCGATTGAGGATATGAAACGGTTTTTAGACGGGATTTTACATATCCACGATGAGGGGCGCACAAGAATGTCGATGGGCGCACTTTTCGGGATAGTGGAGGAAGCCGAAGAAAGGCTTTCCGAAAAAGAAAATTCCGTGGCACCTTGACAAGTAAAGACGCCAGTTGACTTTCACTGGCGGAAGTGACACAATTACTTTACGCACACCATATGTCACAGTCCCGATTGCCACGGATAGAAAGGAGTTTTTTATCTATGGCAAAAGGTTCTGTAAGAAAGAAAGGCAAAAAGTGGTACGGACGCTTTTATATTGAAGATGAAAGCGGCAGAAAAGTGCAGAAAGAGTTTGCAGGCACAGAGAGCAAGGCGGAAACAGAAGCCATGCTCCGCAAAGCGATAGCGGACTATGAGGAAAAGCAGTTTGTCGGGAAAGCGGAAAACATCACGGTAGGCGATATGCTGGATATGTGGGTAGAGGAAGAACTGAAACCCGGCAACTTAAGCAACGGGACGGTCATGTCCTATCAGGGAACGGTCAACCGTATCAAGCAATATCCCATTGGCAAACGCAAGCTGAAAACCGTGACCGCCGACCATTTGCAGGCGTTCATTGATTTTCTGAGCTACGGTGGGACAAACCCGGACGGGACAACTTCAAAGCCCATGAGCAAAGGATATATGCTCCTGTTCTCGGCGGTGTTGCAAAATTCCTTCCGCTTTGCGGTTTTCCCGAAAAAACTGATTACCTTTAACCCTATGCAGTATGTGAAGCTGAGGGGCAGGAAGCAGGAAACGGATATTTTCTCGGACAGTGAGGAAGATACTTCCAGTATTCCTACTATCACCCATGAACAGTTCCAAAAGCTGGAGGAATTTCTCAAGGCAAAAGATAATCCCGCCTTGCTGCCTGTGCAGATAGCGTACTACACGGGGCTTCGTATCGGGGAAGTATGCGGCTTGACTTGGCAGGATATTAACCTTGAGGAACAATATCTCACGGTACGCCGAAGCATGCGCTATAACGGAACAAGGCACACAACCGAAGTGGGAACGACAAAACGGAGCAAAGTCCGCACCGTTGATTTCTGCGACACGCTGGCGGCAATCCTGCGGGCGGCGAGAACAGAACAGCGCAAAAACCGTTTCCGCTACGGGGAGTTTTATCACCTGAACTACTACAAAGAAGTAAAGGAAAAAGGGCGCACCTATTATGAGGTTTACAGCCTGCAAAGGACAGAGGAAGTCCCGGAGGATTACAAGGAAATCTCCTTTGTCTGCCTGAGAGCAGACGGGGCGTATGAAGCGCCGAGTACGGTAGGGATTATGTGCAGGGCGGCAAAGAAGAAAGTGAAAGGGCTTGAAGATTTCCATTTCCACACGCTCCGTCACACCTACACAAGCAATCTGCTTTCCGGCGGCGCAAAGCCGAAAGATGTGCAGGAACTTCTCGGACACTCCGATGTCAGTACCACAATGAACATCTACGCTCACTCTACAAGGGAAGCGAAGCGCACTTCCGCAAGGCTGCTGGATAAGGTGGTCGGCGGGGAATAAAAAGTTGCCCTTGTTTCGGCTCGTAAGGGCAAAAACAAGGGCAAACAGATAAGGTTTGAATGAAAAACAGGCGTGAAGCCTTGAAAAATCAATGGTTTTTGAGGATTAGATAGTTAAATAGGAATTTGCATGAGATAACTATACCACAGTAATTAACTGGGAAATGGAGTGAACCAGATGAAGATTTATGCGGACAACGCCGCGACCACCCGCCTCAGCGACACGGCTCTGGCGGCGATGACCCCCTGCTTTCAGGAGGTCTACGGCAACCCCTCCAGTCTCCATACGCCAGGCCAGCAGGCGGCGGAGAAGCTGGCGGCGGCCCGGGAGATCTTTGCCCGGAATCTGAATGCGTCGCCCCGGGAACTCACCTTCACCTCCGGCGGCAGCGAGGCGGATAACCAGGCCCTCCGCTCCGCCGCGGCCCTGGGGGCCAGGCGGGGGAAGCGGCACATCATCTCCACCAAGTTTGAGCACCACGCGGTGCTCCACACCCTCCAGGCGCTGGAGCGGGAGGGGTTTGAGGTGACGCTGCTGGACATCCCGCCGGGCGGCGTGGTAACGGCGGAGCAGGTGCGGGAGGCCATCCGGCCGGACACCTGCCTGGTGAGCGTCATGTTCGCCAACAACGAGATCGGCACCATCCAGCCCATCGCCGAGATCGGCGCCGTCTGCCGGCAGGCGGGGGTCCTGTTCCACACGGATGCGGTCCAGGCGGCGGGCCACGTGCCCATCGATGTGGAGGCCCTGCAGGTGGACCTGCTGTCCCTCTCCGCCCACAAGTTCCACGGCCCCAAGGGGGTGGGGGCGCTGTACGCCCGGCGGAACGTGCCGCTGACGCCCCTGATCCACGGCGGCGCCCAGGAGCGGGGCAAGCGGGGCGGCACGGAGGACCTCCCCGGCATCTGCGGCGCCGCGGCGGCCTTTGACGAGGCCTGCGCCGATTTGGAGCGGAATGCCGCCTACCTCACACCTCTGCGGGACAAGCTGATCGCCGGACTCACCGCCATTCCCCACACCGTGCTCAACGGGGATGCCGTCCGGCGTCTGCCGGGGAACGTGAATGTGTGCTTTGAGGGCATTGAGGGGGAGTCCCTGCTGTTGCTGCTGGACGAAAAGGGCATCGCAGCATCCTCCGGCAGCGCCTGCACCTCCGGCTCCCTGGACCCCAGCCACGTGCTGCTGGCCCTGGGGCGGCCCCACGAGGTGGCCCACGGCTCCCTGCGGCTGACACTGAGCCCGGAGAACCGTCCGGAGGAGATCGATTACATCCTGGAGGTCCTGCCGGGCATCGTGTCCTACCTGCGGGAGATGTCCCCGGTGTGGGACGAACTGGAGACCGGCCGCCGGCCCCATCTGATCTGAAAGGAGATAAAAACCATGGCATTATACAGTGAAAAGGTGATGGACCACTTCCGGCATCCCCGGAATGTGGGAAAGCTCCCCGGCGCAGACGGCGTGGGGGAGGTAGGCAACGCCAAGTGCGGGGACATCATGCGGATGTACATCCAGGTGGACCCGGAGACCCAGGTGATCACCGACGTGAAGTTCAACACCTTCGGCTGCGGCAGCGCCATCGCCACCAGTTCCATGGCCACGGAGATGATCAAGGGCAAGCCCATCTCCGAGGCGCTGAAGCTGACCAACCGGGCGGTGGTGGAGGCCCTGGACGGCCTGCCCACCCATAAAATCCACTGCTCCGTCCTGGCGGAGGAGGCGGTGCGGGCCGCCATCCGGGATTACTATGACCGCAATCACATCCCCTACGGCCCGGAGCTGGCGCCCCGGGAGGACCCAGACGGCCACGAACACTAAAACAAGGCCCCCGGATCAGTCTCCGGGGGCCTTGCTGTGTCTGTTCTGTTCAAAAGTCGTCGTCCTCGTCCTCATAGGCGGGATAGCAGTCGGCGAACAGCTTCTCGAATCGCCGCTGGTTCCGGCGGTTGTTGGGGGTCATCCGATTCAGATTCCGCAGAAAGGACAGGATGGCGCCCAGCAGATACCCGAAGGTGCCGGGGGCCGCGGTGAGCCAGATCACCAGAGAGGAGATCACCGCCATACAGAGAAAGCCGATCACTGCATAGCGGGCGATGCGCCGCAGGGCCATGGACAGATCAAAGTCCGGCTCCTGCTTTTTCCGCCGGTTGGCCAGGGGGATGGAGGAACAGACCGCCACCAGTGCCTGGACACCGAAGAGGCTCATCATGCAGAATCCCAGCGCCGCCGCGCACAGAAAGCGGATGGCGATTGCAAAGACGTCCATGCCGACCCTCCTCTTATGACCCGTCTGCTCCCCTCATTATACAGGAAAGATGACGGTTTGACAAGGGGTGTTCACGTGAGCCACCACGTGCGCCCATCCAGTTGTCCGTCCCGGATGGTCACCGTGGCGTAGGAGGGCCGGACGGCGTCCCCGATGGAGCCGGGATTCAGGAACAGCGTCCGCCCCCGCCGGTCCACCAGAGGCCGGTGGGTATGGCCGAAGAGGAACAGGTCCAGTTGCTGCTCCTCCGCGGCGAAGCCCGCCAGCAGGAGAGACGTTTTGACCCGGTAGGTATGGCCGTGGCACATCAGGATCCGCTTGCCGCCCAATACCAGCAGCTGTTCCGTGGGGGCGTCCGAGAGGAAGTCACAGTTGCCCGGCACCTGTTCCAGAGGGATGTCCGGAAAGCGGTCCCGGAGCCGCTCCCCGTCCCGCCAGCAGTCCCCCAGGTGCAGGATCAGATCCGGTATGGCCAGTTCCACCGCCCGGACCATGGGCGCCACGGCACCGTGGGAGTCCGAGAGTACCAGAATGTCCATAGGCGCCTCCTTTTCCATGTTTGTATCAGTATAGCCCAGGACGGGGGATTTTGCAACCGCCGGATTTTGTGCCGGAATCCCGCCTGATCGGGAGCGCTTTCCCGGTTTTCCCCGGCCAGGGAGACAGAGTTCCGCGGAAAGGGCGGGAGCGCCAGACCATGCGGAAAAAAATCTGGAAAAGGGGGTTGACAGGAACGGACTTCCATGGTATATTCTGTACATGGTTAGTCAATACTAACCAATGGCGCGGGCCGGAAGCGGCCCATGCTTTCAACGGCAGAGTTTGTTAAAACTAACTTCTGCCGCAGGAACGGAGGGACCGCCTTGGAACGGAGCTTTGAAGAGGTGCTGGTGGAGCAGTGCGCCACCACCCTGGCGGGCATGAAGCCGGCAAGCCTGTTCCGGTACCAGGGCGCCGGCAAACGGCAGTCCCGGGAGGCCGCGGCCCGCTGGGCCAGGGAGCTGGCCCCCCACGGCATCACCGTCCGGGTCCTGAAATACTGTCCGCAGACAGGTGCTTGTCTGATCTACCTGTACCGGGCCGGATGGCTCCGGTCGATCCTCACGGAGCCATCCATCCGCGCCTTTCTGGCGGGGCAGGGGTACCAGGCGGATCAGGACTGCCAGAGCCTGCTGCGGCAGCTGTCCAGGCGGCTGTGCCTGGAGCGGGAATTCCCCCATGAGATCGGCGTGTTCCTGGGCTATCCCCTGGAGGACGTGGTGGGCTTCATCGAGAACCACGGCAGGAACTACACCTGCTGCGGGTACTGGAAGGCCTACGGCGACCCGGAGGCGGCCCGGAGACGCTTTGATCGATACCGCCGCTGTACCGCCGTCTGGAAGGAACGCTTCCGGCGGGGCGCGGCCATCACGCAGCTGATCGCGGCGTAAATCTGATCTGCTGGAAAGGAAGCACGGATATGAACAAAATCGCCATCGTCTACTGGAGCGGCACCGGCAACACGGAAACCATGGCCAACTGCATCGCGGAGGGCGCCCGGGAGGCCGGGGCGGACGTGACCCTGATGGGCCCCGCCGAATTCTCCGCCGACAAATTCTCCGAGTATCAGGTAGTGGCCTTCGGCTGCCCCGCCATGGGGGCGGAGCAGCTGGAAGAGGACGAAGTGGAGCCTCTGTTCGCCGGGCTGGAGGGATCCCTGGGCGGGAAGAAGATCGCCCTGTTCGGTTCCTACGGCTGGGGCGACGGCCAGTGGATGCGGGAGTGGTGCAGCCGCTGCCAGGCGGCGGGCGCCAACCTGTACGACGAGGAGGGCCTGATAGCCAACGAATCCCCCAATGAGGAGGCCCGGGAGGCCTGCCGGGAGTTGGGCCGGAAGCTGGCGGCCTGGTAACTTTTGCTCATCAAAGATCTTTCTTTGATACTTATCTCCTTTTTTCCCCTCAACATGGCCCTCGCGCGGTGTGCCTGCCGCGCGGGGGCCGACTCCTTTTCCGCCCGGCGGACGGGCTTGCAAATTTTTCCGGAAAAGGGGTTGACAGGTATGGTTAGTGGTGTTAAACTACCAAATCGAAAGGGAGTTAGCAAATACTAACCCCGAGAGAACCCACAGCGGCAAGCGTCTTGGAAGAGGAGGGAGGTTCCATGATGCCTCTGACGATGGCCCGTCCGGGCGAGACCGTCACCATCCGCAAGATCACCGGCAAGGACGAGGTGCGCCAGCACCTGGCGGAGCTGGGATTTGTGGTGGACAGTGATGTCACCGTGGTCAGCGAGATCGGCGGCAATCTGATCCTGCAGGTGAAGGACAGCCGGGTGGCCTTGGACAAGACCATGGCGAATCGGATCATGATTTGAACATTTGCTGGAGTTAGGAGGAAGCAGTATGAAGACCCTGAAGGATGTCAAGGTGGGGGAGACCGCCACGGTGGTCAAGCTCCACGGAGAGGGCGCAACCAAGCGCCGGATCATGGATATGGGACTGACCCGCGGCGTGGAGGTCCACGTCCGCAAGGTGGCGCCCCTGGGAGACCCCATGGAGCTGAACGTGCGGGGCTATGAGCTCTCCGTGCGGAAGGCGGACGCGGAGATGATCGAGGTCTCGTAAAGAGGGGACTCGTCCCCCCTTTAGATTCCCCCGCCAGTGACGTCGGTCGCTGGTGTGTGCGCCCAAGGCGCACGGGTCGGGGAATGTTCGCCACGTACAGAAGGTGAATTGCCCCGCAGGGGCAAGAGAGACCGCCCTGGGGCGCGCCGCGGCGAAAATGATCTCATTTTGTTCTTTTGCCAGCGGCGAAAGAACCGGGGAAACCGGAGGCTTCCCCTGGACCTCCTCCCCGGAGGATGCGGGGGAGGGCGCATGATACCAATGGCGGCTGTGGCCGCTGTTTTTCAGGAAGAGAGTTAGCTGAAACTAACATTTTGGAAGGAGAGAACCATGGACATCAAAATCGCGCTGGCCGGCAATCCGAACTGCGGCAAGACCACGCTGTTCAACGACTTGACCGGCTCCAACCAGTACGTGGGCAACTGGCCCGGCGTCACGGTGGAAAAGAAGGAGGGCCGGCTGAAGGGCCATAAGGATGTGATCATCCAGGACCTGCCCGGCATCTACTCCCTGTCCCCCTACACGCTGGAAGAAGTGGTGGCCCGGAATTACCTGGTGAAAGAGAAGCCGGACGCCATTTTGAACATCGTGGACGGCACCAACAT